>JGI24021J15306_10002867_pt1 | contig 19047 bp, 9 predicted proteins | sample Ectturendosymbi1_FD_15306 | JGI IMG/M metagenome (IMG submission 15306)
TAAAAGCAATTACCGTAAAATTTCTTGTTTGGGAGAACACAACACGCAAGGAACTTCAACCCCTTGAGTTAACAAGCAAGGTAACTACAGAATTTGCCTATGGTGGCACCTCTAGAGGATTGCATAAAGAACGTCATTGCCGAATTGACATTATAAGCGAATTGAAAAACATATAAAAGATGCCATCGCGACCAAACAAAATGTAACGTTATGGGCGAATTAACGTTACAGGGGCAGCCGTTATAAACGAATTTAACTGTATAGAACAGATTTGCATAAGGTTTCAGGCCCCATTCGGATTAAAGTAAAAAGTTAGTTTCAGGGCAAATTCACCTCCCCCCCCACAGTGAAATGCCTTCCCGTACGTCTATGTTCACCAGACAACAGTGTTTTCTACGATTGATCAAAGCTTTATGCAAAAAGTCAGCTTTCCTGTGTGGTTCTTGTATGAGCAGTCACCACCGCCCCCGTAGACTTAAAGTTGCTTGTAAGTGGTGGTTTTTCAGAACCTAACCGTTCTATCTTATTTTTCAGAAAGTTTTACCGAAACTGAAGAAAGACAAGAAGTAAGGGAACTCGAGGGCAAATTTTGCATGCTATATGGTGCGTTTTAAATCGAATTGCGCTCCAAGGTTGTTTCTAGTTTCTACGATTCAAATATTGATTTAATTCGTTTTTTTTTCATTGCAAAATGCTCAGCATGAAAGCTACGTGGTTCAAAATAATCGGCGTAAATTAAAATGAAAGGAGCGTTGCTCACATTTCTGCGCTTTGCCTGCACAGCCTGACAACATTGAAGTAATCGCCGCGACAGGCACCGTATGCACATGAAACCTGCTTACGCCACGCCAACCGCACCTTGCATTATTATTGCCAACTGCTTTATTCTTGCTGTTTTGAGCCTAAAATCAGATATCTGCTTTGCATCATTGGGCCACAGGTTACAGAAAGACTTTTAAAATCCTTTACTGCTTGCAGAGCAAAACCAAGATTCGCAAGTGTTTAACTGTTATGGATTGATTGGTTGCTATTATCATAAGTTTTTTTTCAATATTTCTCTGGCCAAGTGGTGCAGAAATTCAAGCTCGCACATGTGACTTAATTCCTTGTCACGTCGATAAACCATTAGTGCCACCACAATGCACCAGTAGATGGAAAACGATACAAATTTATTGAAAAACGATATTCTAGGACAGCACTTTCTATTGTGAAGGGTGCAAATTGTGCAAAGTCAATGAATTATAAAAGTGCATAGCTAACACAGTGCAACTACGTAATACTCTACATGATTATATCACAGTGAACGACACAAGATGAATCAACACGATTTCTACGTCAACGGTAAGAGCATAGACTAATACGGACAGCACATAACGTTGCCCACCGTTAAATCACGTGCAACACATTTTTTCACTCTATCGCCAAGTAACATATGCGATATTAAAACAAGAATGCGATGAACGAACAAACACGAAGACAGGGTATATAGAGTTGAGACACCGCAAAAGAGGAGTATATACCAAAATTCACTGGTAACAGCGGTACACATCATTTCAGGCACATTAACTTTGGTTAGAGCAACTGACAAGTTTCATAAATGAACATGAATCAAGTTACGACGCAACTTTCAAACAGCAGACTTTATGCATGAAAGTCTGTTGTGAAGAATGTGTGGTTTTGCAGTGAAACTTAGTAGTACTGTAGCACGCAAAACTCATTTTTCGAATCAAGAGACATGAAGCAGGGCGACAAACTTACTAAAATACAAACCAAAGCAATAACATCAGCGAGCAGTTAACAGTACAATGCATTTTCTACATAGCAACTTTCAGGTACTAACAGACGCTACAGGACATGCATGTAACGGAACGTCCATCGCACGACATTTGTGCACCAAACGAATTTCATATTAAAAAAATAAACGTTATAAAAACCCTGTTCTTTAGGAATCTTTTTATCGATTTCCGACTAGTCAGGTTTCCATCAAAATGCGCTGTCGGTTAAAACAAGCATATGAGATTGGGGAGTGTGTAGGCAATAAATTTCTGATCCTACAAACAACCAGAAATCGTCTGGAGATGGTGTCAGGGGATGTTGCTGGACGATGAGCCGCACGTCGCAGGAAACATGTGGCCGCAAAATGTACAAGCTGGTGTTCAGTACAATGCTTAATCTCCAGTTAGGAGAATCATAATCTGTTTGAATGGGACGTGGTTCTCTGCAATATCATAAATCTGCTCACAGCCGTGTTCGTCGGCAGAGCTGGTGATCTTGCCTACTGCGTCACATGACCATACTGAAAACAAGTAACGCTATTCCTGCACGCGCATCAGTGATGCAGTCCACTATAAATTATTTGGAGTATTTAAATACAGTTGGCAATGGAATTATAATTGCGATTTTTTCTAATTTAGTACAGTAATTGCAACTGAGGCTTCTGTAAGTGAATCCATGGACGGTGTAAAAATTTTTGGTTTGTTTTTTTATTCTGCAACATGCTTGTCAGAGAACTGCTCACAGGCTATACTTTGAGATGGTAAAACCACGCTTTTTGGCTGAAGATGAACTTCTGGAAGGCTCTTTTCGCATAAAGAAATGAATTTTCGCCAAATGAATTTTCGCATAAATACAGCCTGTGCCAAAGCATTGTGTAAATGTCTTCCCTGTGAAGACACCGCAGTAGCAATGTGGACTTGTTCGCAAATGTTTACGTTTAACGCAGACTCCGTATGAACATACGGTTGATTCCATGTTTTCCCAATTGTAATTGAAATGTAATTGGGATTCTAGCAAATGTCATTCAATCGAACTTTTTGCGAAGAGTGAATTGAAGGATGTATCACCGACGTTTATGTTCTCTCTTCTACTGTGGTTCCGATATCGTTTTCCTACATTTGCGCGTTGAGATAAAAGGACAGAGCGTTGTAAAGAAGCAGGAAAAATCAAAACTCAAAGCGGCAACACTGCAACGTGCACAATCAAACCAGTGGTGAAGGATACGGTTCTAAACATTCGACGTACTGAGAGACAATCGCGCTATAACAGTGGGTCTGAGAAAAACAGTTTCGCATCTCAACGATTTTTCATTGCAGAGCGAGGACGGGCTCGAGCGGAAGGTGGTCGACGTGATGGCGCCTGACTGACTTTAACTCCCAGTTTCGCTAGAACTGCACCCGTTCCAATGTTGATTTCCTAAACGAAAAGATAATTTCAACAACGGCAAGCATAAAATTACCTGCCAAGCTTTCCAAAATATGGCAAGAGAAATAGGTTGTAAGCACCGGGAAAAATACCATCAACAACTGGAAGCATTCGGTTTGCCTAGAGCCAAGGCTTGGCAGAGTTTTAGGATTACGGTAATTTCTAAACTGCACCGAAATCAGCTATTGCAACCATTTGGACTGGCATCGTATCCTCGTGGGAAACAGACCTTCGTATCATAGCATGTAAAATCTAATTATATATGTGGTTTTGAGAACAGGTATGCATGTTAAAGGTCGCTCAGACGCAAACCTCGTTGGAAGAAAACGTTTTTCGAAGCTCCATCATCACGCCCTTCAATTTCAAGCTGGGAGACTTGAGTTCATCAACGACGTCGTCTGAGTGAAAAAAAGTTCTTGTACGACATGTTTTTGCTGCGTTGGCCAAATGCACCAGAAATGCGAAATCTCTTACCATATTCAATCAGTTCGGTGAAGAGCGTACACAGGCTCTCGGCGATATCCACCTCTCGCTTGTGCTTCCGAAAGGCATCGATTGTGATCTTTAGACCAGAAGTGTCTTGATTGGGTGTTATGACTCGGTAGGCGCACTCCTCTGCAACAACAGGTCAAACCATTTCAAATGCAATGCAGTAAACGTTTGACAACACGTGAAGGAATGCGAATGAGCTTGGGAATTTTCCTTGCTTTTTAGTTTTGTTAAGAGCGGCTATCAGTCATCAAGCAAAAAACATCTATCCAGGCAAGACCTTTCTCAGACCGCCTCGAATCAGCAAAATAAATATCACAGACATTTCTCATAACACCAATTTTTCGTGTAAAAATTGGGGACAGCCTCATTGAAGAACAATGCCTATAACATGCATAAAGTTCAGATTGGTTCTAGCCGATGAAAAAAAACATATATTTCAACTCAAAAACTCCTTCACGCAAAGCTCTCTAAACCATTGTAAAATGTAGACCAACGCTGTTGTACAATTATTGTTCCTAACACGAATTCTGACTTCTCGGATTCAGGGTTGCTGGATTACAACAGGCACACTGCTAGGGCAGTTACTGAGTACTCTTCATAACGATGTGAGATTGTCGTGCTGAGGCATTGAGCGCATCGTATAAATTTTCGAAGGCGGGCTAAGTAAGCTTTCTGAACTTGTTTGCTGACAGCGTTTTTCTCTAGATTTGGCATACTAAAGGTCTGCATCAATTGGATTCAAATTTTTTGGAAATCGCTCGTTGCGAAACAATCAACAAGCGATTTTTCCAAGAAAAATTGTTTACTACACAACAGCGACAAAGTGTAGTAAATTAATCTTGTCCTACTTCGATTCAATTATTTGCAAATTCAAACAATCAAATTGGTCAAACTAATATTTGCCGAGTCGGATTTGCATGTCATCATTATTTTCACTTTCTCAGCAAAACGACGTCTTCTAGCAAATGACAAGTTGCGCTAAAAGGTTTCAGAAGTTATTTCCAGCATTTATGGATTGTGAAAACGTAATAATGTAAAGAGAATTAACCGTGCTTCGAAACTTTTCAGACCAGTACGACATCCAGGTAAAACTATGTCATGCGGTGGAAGATCCACGATGAAAAATATTTAATATTATTGAAATGCAATTTACAATGGACAAATTGATTCCATAGGTGGCGTTCTTTGAGGTAGAGCTGTTGTTACAAACTTCTAAAAGCAGCCTGTTTTAAAAATGCAGTAAATTGTATCGCTGGTACACAACACGTCATGATGGCGGATATGTTTTTCAACTTAAACATGTTACTACCGGCGCATAAGCTTTCTTTTCTAGGGAACTGCGTCCACCATTCACAATCAAGTGGTAATGCTGTAGCACAGCACAAACTATCTTAACCATTGACAGAGTCTGCAAAAAAACAGAAAACCCGAAACTACATGAAATAGAACGGCACGATATAACCCGAATTCAGGTAGGAAGTCAGATCAAACACATGTCAGGGCAGGATATTTCGCTCCCACTTTTTATCAAAATTATGAAGTCTTTCCATGAATAACACAACTTTCGATGAAAGCAAGTTCGAAAGAAAAAACATATCTATACACGACCTTGCACTTACCGCTGCAGGTAACGATACTTGCTAAGGCCATCAAGGAGCTTTTAACAACTTTTACATTGTTAACGTGTCTTTGCACAGATTCAATAATTAATTCGATGGCAACATCCGAGAGCGTGTCTACGTTGTCGTCTGAAAAAGAGAGGTTTCGCCAACACGTGTCGTTTGGACAAATTCTATCGGTCCTGCACTACTATGGTGTTACAGCCTTTTAAACAAAACGGCCAACCGTGGCAATCTACGAAAGAATGAAGAAAACACGCGAAGAAGTTGCCACATCATACGAACTTCACAGTTTTATAGTTTCAAGCCAATGCGCAATGAGAATTGAAAAGATCAGATCCAACTGGATAGCTGATCTGTCCTACAACATGTTGCAATGATTTTCGTTTATAATGCGGTTTTTGTTTTGCATCACATATTATTATGCAACAACAGCCTTCGCAGTCCAACTGCGTCACTATTTCAAAGACGGATGGCTATCTGTGACAAGCTGTGGTGTGACGTGCGCGTAAGTCAATGCAATCTCATTCCACAAACATGGACTTTTTGAAACCGAGACAACAATAAATTACAGTTACGATAGGTTCCAAAGCAAACCGGGTTCAAGAATTGCACAGCAACAGCGCAGCGTGAACTTATCATCATTCACTAACTAAACCAATGGCAAAAAAAGCAAAATGAGGGATTTTTCAAAACTATCGTAATACGATCAATAAACTTTGAAATCCTGTTTCTACATATCGCTATAACGCAACTGAATTCCGAAGAAGTTATCGCTTGAACAGCATTGTTTGGCGATTTATTTCTTGCTTATGACACTTCACAAAGTCATTGAAAGGATAACTGTCCCAACAGAAGTGAGGTACCTTCTAAAGAAAGTGACCATATAGCGGAGCATGCTGCTTCAGCAAGAGCTGCGGAAGACGAGTGCGTCTGCATGGCGTTGCAGACATCCTGCAAACCTTTCTCCTCCGTCACTATCTTTGCGTTTGACTCTGCGTAAGACAAGTCGCACAGTTACATCATCGGGCGATCCGCAGACGATAGCGTGACGCAGAGACAAACCATTGACGGCAAGACTCCAGATCGCCCCACAGCAATCGGCGCAAATATCCGCGTGCGAAGTGAATTGGCGCATGGTTGACAAGATGTCCTGCACGCCGCCCAGCTGGCCAATAATGTCCGCCGCGTGTTCTGCGAAACACAATCGTTGATCAACGTGATTTTTCCGAAGTGGCAATCGCCGTCTCGTTGTCTCACTCACCGTTGGCTTTTCAAGCGCACAGAAGATCGCAGTACAAATACGACGCCCCCCGGGTGACATCACACAGTGTACTTAACGCGTTCAGTCGCCATTCCATAACGTACAGATTTAATTCCAGACAGAACAAACCTCATCACGCACATCGTCGTGCTTGCGAACGTAACTTCTGCGATTAAACGCTATGTACTCAAAGAGAGTTTATTTAAGTGCCACGACGACAAAATCACCGCCGAACCCTTGCTGCTATCAACGTTAGGTTTTTGGCGTAGAGTCACGAGGCGAATAATAAACTGCCCGATCTCGCTAACCAAATCTTGATACCATTACATCCATTGACAAGCACGCCAAGTAAAGTTCACACAGTTACAGTTCTGCTCTCTGCATTTGGCCAAAGCAGTTTTTGATACTCCATAACTTCCGTAAAATGGACCAATCGCAAACAGCACATCCACGTGACTAGGCAAAAGATGTAACACATGGAATATAGCTGTGTGGCACTACATAAAATAACGATGGATAGAAAAGAATCTCTACTCCGTTTGCAAGAACATCAGGCACACGGTGGCTACAATGTGTTAGACCAGGGGTCTCCAAACTTTTTTGTCCGAGGGCCACATAAGCTATAACTCAACAGTCCGAGCGCCATCTTTCATAATGTGACTGTTTTGGTACCAAGTCAACAAATTTTTCATAATTTTATTACTTTTTAAATTATTGGCAAAATGCCTTCGCGGGCCGGATTCGGCCCGCGGTCCGAAGTTTAGAGACCCTGTGTTAGACCACGCATTAATCTTTCAAGACGGGAAATCTGTAATTTTATGATCTTCAAGTCGCGTTCGGTTCCAGCGCAACTCTAAGCAGTGGCGTAGCCAAGCCTAAAATTTTTGGGGAGGGCAAAAAAATTTTGGGGGACCAAAATATTTGATTTTAGGCGAATAACACCATTTTGTTTGGAAAAACGCCACTCAAAGGACAAAATCAACAATTTTGTTTAATCCCAGCTTCTGTACGCGAAATCTAAGACCCAAGTGAATTTCTTACACTTGAAAATACCCAACAAAGACTAGACTCACCGTCGGCACTGAGGGACATAATAAGTGAACAAGCAGTCGACTGTAGTTCAAGGCATGCCGGATGGTACCTCATAGCCACCAAGATAGGCTTGATTACTTGCTGCGTGTACAGGAGATCGATTCCACCAGAATTGTGTTCAGCAAGGTGCAGCATAACCTATTCAAAGCAAAATGAAAGAGCCACACGTTGTGAAAGCAAATCGACAGAAGCTGAGTCACCGCAAGGTGGTCATTGACATAAGATCTTCTCAGACAATTACTGTAGCCTTCGCATCATAAGACAAGGTCAATAGGATTCCACACGGTGGTAACGCCGGTATTGATCGCTCAAATGGCAGGTGGAGTTGAAAATGCTCTTTATGGCAAAGAAATGTGAAAATCATTGTGTGCGTAATGGCGCTCAGTGCCGCCAGTACCGTGTAAAGGTCACTGGATCGTGCAATAACTTTTAACAACATTCGGAGCAGTACCACTGTAAAAGAGATTTTGAAAATGTCAATCAAGGCTACACTAAGGAAGTTTTCTTTCTTTGCGGCGCATTTAAACTGACCAGCGATGCCATAAGGTAAAAGAAGAAACTACTTCGCTTGCCATTAGAGCGAATAGTTCGAAGACCATTTGACACATTTTAGGTGCAAGATAATTTTACACAGCTTCTTCTAAAGGTGGGTATTACATTTTGAAAGCTGATAAAATTGATCTAGCAAACGCCTTTGCAGCAAAAAGCGGAACAATTGCGATCTGGACATAAAGCAAGTGAGCAGCGGGTCTATTCAGTCCGAACATGATTATCACTAACATGGTGCATTCACCTTGCATCCATTTAGCTGCACATCAGTACAATCCTTGTGCGTCTCCATGGTTTGCACCAGATGCTTCAGCATTGACTCAGTGATGGTGGAACCTAGCAAATATAACTCCATATATTTTTAGGGAAACAATGCTGAACAAAGAAGAAATGCTCTTGCCAATAACGGAGACAAAGTTGTTTGCACCAACCGCGACTTCGTTTACCGGGACTTCGACTCTATTTGTAGAATTATCCACTAAACTGCAGAGTGCAGCGGTTTAACGTGAGAAGATGTGAAGTGGTTGATTTTGTTTGACTTACCAGCAGACACGCAATACTTCACAATTCTTTTAGTATCTTGTATCACAGAAAAAAGTATGGCTAATTAAATCTGCTGAATAGAACAAAAGGAGAGCAGAGACGAGGTCTAAATTTCCGAGCAAAATCCGAGAATGATGGCCATCTCTTACTCAGAGGGTATCAAACCGAACTTCACCCTTTCTAAACGGGAGATGCTGAAAATGCTTTTCTGCGAAAGGTTTTGTCTCTTTGCAAAGAGAAAAGCTACATGGACTCGCCACCTATATTTTTTCAAACAAAAATTATTCAGCGCTAGTAAGAACACTAGAAGAGAACGTAAGTTAATTACAGAATTCCTTTTCACGAGTTTCGTGCTCCAAGTATTTGAAAGCTTTCTTTTGCACGTCTTCATTTTGCAAATATGTGGCCATGTAAGAAAACAAGGCCTTTGCTCCTTTCCCTTTGGGCAATGCATCTGCGGAGCAATGAAAGCATAACGAAGTTATGAAAACCGGTTGATGTAAATATTCAATATAAATGTCTTTAGGAAAAGTTCATACCACGAGGGGGAGGCAACGATGTTTTCTTTTCAACGAGCTTAGAATCTGGGTCGAGCAGCAAACATTCTTTTATGTACGGGAATTCCAATAACTCCCTGTCGGCACAAAGGTAAAACAAAGCATGCCAGCCATACTCAATGCATTTTACTATCAAAGAACAACTGGTGAAAAAATGACTTACACGGCAGTGGGACGTTGCTGAAAGTTTCGTCTCAACATCGTGCGGATCAGTTGACACAAATGCGGTGAATATTTGTATTTGGGAAGTTCACTCAGGGTGTCTTCCAGACACTGAGGATTTTGTTTGATTTCAAACAAGGTACTTGAAATCTGCACTGGCTAAAGACGAGCAAACAGAATTATGTAGAACAAGCAAATAAAGATTTTGCTTCTTTGAAAAGCTAAAGAAAAAGTAAGCTGAACACTGAAAACAGGAATGAACAAGACATAATACAACTTAATACACACACAATGATAATGCATACAGCTCGGTAATACCTACATAAGACAAAAACATTTACACGCACATCAAGAAAACCACAAGTGGCTAGTTCTAGAACGATGCATCCCAATGACCAGACGTCACTTCTTTCATCATATGGCCTTTCCATTACTTCAGGAGCCATCCAATTCATGGAACCTTGACAAAAAGGTGATAGAGTTTTACAATTTCAAACAAATAATGTACAACATTCAAAGCACACAAATGCATTACCAACAGTAGTTCGCGTTCTTGTTCTTGCATCTCCCATTACAGTAGCAACACCAAAATCACCAATACTGATGCTCAAATTTTTTGTCATGAATATATTGCTTGGCTTTAAATCACGATGAATGACTTTCTTTGTATGGACAAATACCAATGCTTCTGTCATTTGTCCTAACCACTTCTTCAGTATCTGATAAATTGTACATTCAAATAAATGTTAAGTTCTAAAAATCTGTACCAGCAAGTTTACATGAAGTTTAGGTTCAAGGTTCAGCATGGGACAACACAAGTTTCTAAAAAACAATGCAGAACGGAATGAGTAAATACACAGGTCATGTTCCATGCCCCAGTTATGTTGCAAAAAACATAATGCCTTTCCATGCTGAACCTTGAACCTAAACCACTACAGTACATTTTGTGAAAGTAATTCAAGATCATAGCCTCAAAGCAGCATCACATCAATCATTTCCTACTATCTTTTGAAAGGTACATTTGTGATATGCTATTTAAGTTATTGTTATAAATGTCTTTACAATTGATTGCATATCCTAAACACAGAACAGGTGAACAAAATATTCAGCACAGTGAATATTGTCAGGCAATGCACAGAAAACGTGAAATGTGTGGAAGCTGCTATATGTAGGGGAATATTCATTTTGAAAAGCCAAAGGGCTTCCAAAGAGGGTGTATACAAAGTGGATTTTGAAAAAACTATACTGCCATTTTACATTTCATATCATGAATACTAAGTTTTTGGAAACATTCTAATTTGAACATTCCGACTGTACACAAGTCGCATGAATACTGTTTATTTGTTTTCTGCACACAGACATGCCTTCATGATTTTATTTTATCAATACCACCATGTGAAAAAACCATCATGTTTGGAATCTGCACAAAGCTCACAAACAGTAGTGCATAAGAACCAATTCTGCTGACCAAAAAACAAAAATTTGTTCCATAAAAGAACTTTGCTGCCAGACAAAGCTGTATTTGGCAAAGCCACTGCATGCACATGCAGCAGAGCAATCAGGTGGTTTTCGTTCGAACTATAGCACAAAGAGGTTACATAAATGAGCTGGAAAAGGAATCAACAATAAATGAGTTGTAGGAACACAAATCAAACCAAGCATTTGTTTTTCAACCAGAATTTGATAGGGTACCAATGTATTTTATGTATGATTGCATGAAGCTGGAGTCGCCATATTAGTTACATAACAAACAACTTCATATTTGTAAACCAATGTTTGCTACTTGCAATGAATGCAATAAAACACTTATTAATTACAGATTGCAATAAGAATCATAGAACAGCTACGTTAATGTTATCTCAGGACAGTTTTTAGTATCAAAATGTATGTTTTGATAGTAGTGTAGGAAAATTTGGTCAAAACATAGACTCCAATCAATGTTACATCTGAGCCTGATTAGTAATTGCAACACTTTGAGAGCCGGCCTACGATATATTTTTACTTAGATTTCAGCCTAAAACCAGCAGTTTTCAGCTGCCTTACCGACACCATAGCTCCTCTGCCGATTACACTAGTGACCTGTTCAAGGGCTCAAACGGATCGGCCAGTCTTCTAGTCTGCACTTGAAAAAAAAATTTTTGGTTGGGGGTTGCAGATTTTTTGTGAGTGACGTCACAAGTGAAGTAGTTTTTGGGCCATTTTCGCTCATGTTACCTGGTCTAGGGCCCAACCGCTAGGCCAAAGTATTTCGCTGAAGTTTTCATTGGAAACTAGGCTCGAGTCTGAGTCTTTTGAGCCTTTGATCAACTTTCTAACGTTTCTGGTTCAAAAGTTATGATATAAAATAAACAAATTAATTACTTATCTAATTAGTCAAACATTTTTATTACTTGAGATCATAACTTTTGAACCCGAAACCCCAGCAAGTCATCAGAGTCTATCAAAAGACTCGGATTGTACCATGTAACGGTTGGCACCCAAGGCCAGGTAAAGTGGGCCAAGGTGGCCTAAAAGTCCTCCACTTATGACATCACTCACAAAAAAATTGCATCCCCCAAGCAAAAAATTATTTGAGTGCAGACAAGAAGACTTGCCGTGTCTTTTGAGCCTTTGACCGGGTCTGTAACGCTTACCGGACCGGAGAAATTCGCACACAAAGCCACGTGCAATCCGGTTGTTTTGGCATGAGAATTCCCGATTTCGGCCAGACACCAAAGTGTTAAGAAGGGTCTTTTTAGTTACAATGTCTGTTAGTGTTTGCTTCTGTTGATAAATCTGAAACATGCTTGACATCTCTTCATTCCAGCACTATCATTTTGCTCTGCCATCAATGTTGAAAAACTCAAAAGGAATTACCTATACACTGATTTGAAACAACAAAGCTGTAGCCAAAGCAAAACCCATTTTCTGAAAAATAGTATAGAATTACTAACAACATGAAGCAGAACAATGTCATTAAACCTGGAAAAGTAAACACTGAAGAGCTTAGTGAAAACTAAACTTTTTAATAGTGTAGCACATTCCTCACCATCTCATCAATATTTTCTTGTTTTATTCGTTTGGTTTTTATCACCTTGGCAAGATCTCCCATCTCGTAGTAATCCATTACAATACATACAAACATTGCACATTCTTCTCTGTCCCATGTTACAAAAAATTCTTTGTATCCACATACATATCGGTGTCTTAATTCTTGGAGAGCCATTGCCTACATAACAGTCAACAGAAATTTATGACAATTGTTCATATTTTTGGATAGGCACTTAAATTGAAAAAAAACATAGAATTGCACTGTCTAATTTTATGAAACAGGCTTGGGAAGGAAGTGATTGAGGAGTTCTATAGTTCCACAAAACACCTACATAAATCAAGGAAAAAGCAAGGCCAACTTATTAACCACAACAAACAAAAATAACAACAGCAAAGAATAAGTCCACAACAATATTTACAGCAGGCCTGCACAACATACAGCCTGTCTCAGGCCACATGCGGCCATGAAAGCTTTTCTTGCAGCCTGCAAGAGCTTTCTCAATCGTAGAAAATATTGCAAAAGCTCGAACTCGAGTAAATAATTGTCATTCTAGAATTTCTTCAATACTACAACTAATTTAAGTAGACTTTTGCAGCCTGCGGCATTTTATGTTGATAATTTGGCCCTTTGAGCTCTCTGAGTTGTGCAGGCCTCATTTGCAGTATTTTGGACAATTACATGACACAAAGGACAATTGAAAAACAATCACAAAGCTAACAAACAAAATTTGTTGAATTGTACTCTATACACCATGAATTTACGCAAATCATGTTTTTTACACAACTGTTGGCCAATATGTGGCAAAAAGATGGTACTGTCACACTTCAATTGAAATGGGAAATATTTCTTTAACACTTTGGCATCTGGCCGGTTTCGGGGATTTTTGAGAAAAAAACACCTAAACGCATGTGGTTTTGCGTGGGAATTTCTCTGGTCTGGTCAGCACTACAGACAGTGGCATGCAGAGGTCTGGTGATGCCCGGGGCGACTGCTTGATTGGATGCCCCCCTACCAAATTCTAGTATTGATCAGTGGCGCAGGCCTATCGTGGTCATTGTTACTGGATGTATTGTGACGTCACAATATGACGTCATATTCATGTTTGCAAACCAAGGTTTTGGGGAAGTTTGTTGACACAACATGCATAATCAAGCTCAGCTGCCGAAGTAGCAGCAGGGCAGGGAGAGCTGTGAAAATGTTGAGGGCAATGGAAACTTATAAAAAACAAAAAAATCGTTACCAATCATGTTTGTTTCTGTTCAATAACAATGTTGACCTCAAAAATAATAATAGAAATATAGAAAATCATTCTATCTGGGTGCCTGAATAGCTGCAATGAATTTATTTCAAGTCAATCTTGATAAACCATGAAATTACCTATGACACTGTTATGAAAAGGCACCTCCGCCCCGGTTGCACCCCTTTTGAAAGGGCAAAGGCGGCAATGCTCCTGCCATGCCTCCATTCTCCGATGTCCCTGCACATATTTTCGACACGCACTCTCTTTACTCGTTGTAGGCTACAATGTGTCACCGTAATGAACATAGATTATCAGCGGTCTCCTGAGACAGAGCAGTTCATGACTGCAAGAATATCCGGCAACGTGTTAAAACAGGAAAGTAGAACACATTTAATGCTACGTCAGCGCAGTTCACAACTGCAAAAGCACAAAGCTGCACGAATGTCTTGTTGAAAAGCACTAGATCAGAATGTATGCGGTGGGAATGGCGAACACCCAGGGGTAACAGTTTAAAATTTATAAACTACACAATAATTGAGAATGCGCATAAAGTACGCAAAGAAAATCTTTGATTTGTGACTTATATGCACAACTACTGCAGGGCAGAACAGATACGGGCTTGAGTATGCCGTTATGACCAATCCACCTGAACTGCCAATTAATGACGAAGCTCGAAACGAAGCACATATTGCAAGCACAGGTGTGCGACGGTGTTAGCACACAAAACAAAACGGGAAACTAGTGATGCATCATAAAATGAGCTAAACCAAGCATGTTTAAATAGGACAGTTTTGAAATTTTACTCAGAAAATCACATAAAGGACTATAATTATCTTCAGGGTTGATGTAACCGGACTCAACCAAAAAAACCACCCGGGTGTTTTTAAAAAAAGCTCACTTACGGTAATACAAACCAACAAAAAACCCACTCTTTTCTTTTCCTTTGAAAAATGTACTATGAAGTTAAAAGTAAATAAGCAGCACACTTGTACAGGTAACTGCACACTTTTTCAATGAAACAAAACAAACAGCAATGAAATTTGACGGACTTGAACAAAGGAGAAGAATAATTCGAACAGTTTGAGTAAATCCCACTGGTTATTTTCTTCAGCTCTGCAAAATCGGTATGTTTTAACAAATTTTCTGCTTACTCTGCATCCAAACTGTGTGTGATGTTGGACCATACCAAACCATATGTTGAAAAAATTCATAATCTAGATACTAAACTAGCAGGGCATGTAGGCTACATAAACTTGACGTGAAATGGCAGAGTTTGTGTAGGAGTGACTCTTCTCTGTCTGCTGTGTGCATGCTTGCCAATCCTTACTACATTGGAGTGAATTGACCAACAACACATTGCGAAAACAAAGATGGGGTACATTTCTTTACCCTCAAATTTGAATGCCAGAATAAGTATAAACAGCTATTATTGTGTAATTCTGAAAACGGTGATATTGCATGAAACAATAAAAACAATCCAGAATAAATTTTTGCGTTTCTTTTTTTTTATAAGCAAAAACCAATTTTTTGAAAAAAACAGATTAAAAAAACGTGTGAATTGTTTTTTTTAAACCCGGGTTTTTTCAACCCTGATTATCTTTCAATTTTTTTTGTGATTTTTTCTTGATTGCACGATCTGGAACAAGTCACGTAACTATCAGTTTGATTGGGTGTGCTCCGCACACCTAAAGTATAGGACCCTGGTATTGAAGAAGCTAAGAATTACTGGCATTTGAATACGTCAAAATTAGTAGTGACAACAAGTTTCGTGAAACTAAATCCATACAGCACATATTAGTAGACTTACAACAGGAAAAATCATCTAGTTACAGCATTTCAATTTTTTGTAATTTCACTTTTTGGATGCCCCCCTGTCTTGGATGCCCGGGGCCAGCGCCCCGTTCACCCCCACTGTATGCCACTGACTACAGACCCGGTAAAAGACTCAAAAGATGCAGCAAGTCTTCTAGTCTGCACTCGAAAAAAGTTTTTTGGTTGGGGAGTGCAGATTTTTAGTGAGTGACATCATAAGTGGAGCGCTTTTAGGCCACCTTGGCCCACTTCACTTGGCCCTGGGCCCAAACCGTTAGATAGTAGTATTTCGCCGAAGTTTTTACTGGAAACTAGGCTACAATCCAAGCCTTTTAATACTTTGGATGACTTGTTGGGGTTTTGGGTTCAAAAGTTATGATCTCAAGTAATAAAAATATTTGACCAATTAGATAATTAGATAATTGATTAGTTTGTTTATTTTATATCATAACTTTTGAACCAGAAACGTTAGAAAGTCGATCAAAGGCTCAAAAGACTCGGACTCGAGCCTAGTTTCCAATGAAAACTTCAGTGAAATACTTTGGGTTAGCAGTTGGGCCTAGGTCAGGTAACATGAGCCAAAGTGACCCTAAAACTACTTCACTTATGACGTCACTCACAAAAAATCTGCAACTCCCAACCAAAAAATTTTTTTTTCAAGTGCAGACTAGAAGACTGGCCGATCCGTTTGAGCCCTTGAACAGCTCTCTAGCGCAATTGGCAGAGGAGCTATGGCGTTGGTAAGACAACCGAAAACTGCTGGTTTTAGGCCGAAATCTAGGTACAAATATATCATAGGCCAGCTCTCAAAGCGTTAACAAATGGGGTGAGAATTTTCTTAATTGTTATACACTACAAAATTCACACAAATGTTTTTTTCAAAGCTGTTGGTGTGGGAATAAGGATACTTTCATTATTCAGTTAAAAATAATGCTTCCAATTTGGGACAAAATGTTAAAACCTGGGTTTCAGGTATATAGCTGATGAAAAAACTAGGGAAAACCTGAGTTTTTTGGGTGGTGAACTGAATGCAATTTTCAGTGATAAAAAGGCAATATCATTGTGAAATTACTACTGTCAATCACTGTGCAGTTTATTAGCGAATAATAAGTTAAGCACAGGTTTTTGGTGATGTTTATAATACTGACGCATGATAATCAGAGCACACTCTTATCATTCAGTCTGTTTCTGAGTTTTGTGACTAATAGCTGTGTGGCTGAAAACATGCTTTCTGGTTCCACTGATGTGGGCTTCCTTGTAAGTAAGGCATGGTGCAGTTCTTCACAGTTATATTCCCTTTTTCACAATTTTGATCAGAATTCTTCCTATGCTATAACAGTTTTGTGGTCTTTACTCTCATTGATTACATGGATTCTGTGCTTTGATTTCAAATGGTTGACTATACTTTCTGTGCTTGAACCACTTCCTTTGTATAATGGAGCACAAAGTGCACTTCGGTGTTGGTTGAGCCTTATTGCTCAAGATGTGGCTCTAAACTTCTGATTTTCTTTGAGTACTAACATCATCAAACTGAATGCATATGATTAAAGATCTAGTTAAAATTGCTTTTAAAGGAAATCCAAATATAGTGTAGTAAGTTATTGCAAACTGAAAAGGGACGAATCGCTTCTGCAAAGAATTACAGATTGTAAATGAACTAACACATAACAGCTTGCAAATGCACTAACTAGTAAATACAGGGTAGGTTTGAAGAACTACCTCAGATGGTAGTTATTTAATTAGGTTAGCGAAAAGACTGAAGTTTCTGAAAAGCAGGCAGTTACTATGATGTAAGCACTGTATTTATCAAACAAAGAGATACAAACATACACACATAGTGACCACACTTAAACACCTATGTGCAAAATGACATCACGATCAGTCTAAATAGGTCAATTGAACGAAGTTATAAATGAATCTATAACAAATGTCCAGTGGTCAGCGAGCAAAGCCCACATACTTGTGCCTCATGATAACAGGTGAAAGTTCAAATATGCTAATTTGGCCATTACACGTGCCACTCTACAACTTCAGTGTTATCAGAATTACTAATATTTGAATGCAACAGCAATTCCATGTTTTTCAAAATATCTGGTTTTGTTGTTTGAAAACAAACAGGTTTTGGGTAGTAGAAAACAGCCAAAAAACAGGTATTGGGTTTGAGAAAACCAGGGTTAGAAACACTATTCAACACCTTGGCGGCCGGTCTACAAATAAATCATACCTAGAAATCGGCCTAAAACCAGCAGTTTTCAGTTGCCTTGCCAATGCCATAGATCCTCTGCCGATTGCGCTAAAGAGCTGTTCAAACCCTCAGAAGATTCGGCAAGCCATCTAGTCTGCACTTGAAAAAAATGTTTTGTTTGAGGGTTGCAGATTTTTTGTGAGTGACGTCATAAGAAAAGTAGTTTTTGGGCCATTTTGGCTCATGTTACCTGGTCTAAGGCCCAACCGCTAGGCCAAAGTATTTCGCTGAAGTTTTCACTGGAAACTAGGCTTGAGTCCGAGTATTTTGAGCCTTTGATCGACTTTCTAACGTTTCTGGTTCAAAAGTTATGATGTAAAATAAACAAATTAATCAATTATCTAATTAGTCAAACATTTTTATTACTTGAGATCATAACTTTTGAACACGAAACCCCAGCAGGTCGTCCAAAGTATCAAAAGACTCGGATTGTAGCCTAGTTTCCAATAAAAACTTCGGCAAAATACTACAATCTAACAGTTTGGGCCCAGGGCCAAGTGAAGTGGGCCAAGGTGGCCTAAAAGTCCTCCACTTATGATGTCACTCACAAAAAATCTGTACTCCCCAACCAAAAAATTATTTTCGAGTGTAGACTAGAAGACTTGCTGGGTCTTTTGAGCCCTTGGACAGCTCTCTACCGCTTTCAGTGCCAGAGTTACGCTCACGCAAAGCCACATGCGATCTGGTTGTTTTGGCGCGAAAATCCTTGAAACAGGCCTGATGTGAAAGTGTCAAAAATATGTCAAACATTTCTGTACAAATTAGGTGAGAATTTTGCTAATAATTATTTGAACTAAACCTTACACTTTGGTAACCTGAGTTGAACATTTGTAGCATTAAAACTGTTTCATTAAATGGACACTGGCATGAAAACACTTACAGTTCATCAAACACCCCCAAGACATGAGTGATATAATTATGCAGCATATGTGAGTGTGAGTGCATCACTTTGCATAACAATCAAGTGACTGAATAACCAGAGGAAACACAATGTCAAGCTGACATACTTATCTGATGTGCAAAAACTTACTCTTTTCATGTACTTCCTATTTTTATTCATTTTCAACTGATACTCCAATGACATCATATAAAGCAGTGCTTCCCAACCAGTGGGTCGCGAAGCTATTTCAGGTGGGTCGCGAAGCTATTTCAGGTGGGTCGCGAAGCATTTCTAAATGTTACAGTTTTCTATTAGATCGGGAAATTATTGCATTATCATTACATAACAAAATGCAACAAT
>JGI24021J15306_10002869_pt1 | contig 19043 bp, 8 predicted proteins | sample Ectturendosymbi1_FD_15306 | JGI IMG/M metagenome (IMG submission 15306)
TTGCAAATAATGAAATTTTGCCATAACTTAGTAACTACTTGGAGTAGGAACATGATTTTGGTGTCTAACCCTACTAAAATACATACCAGCTATCCATTAAAGCTATCAGAAAGACCTAAAAGGTTAAGCAATTTCCATTTGCAGTGATTTTTGCTAAAATAAATAAAAAATATGCGTTTTTCACAAGAATGTTCAAAAGTTTGTCAGGTATTCTTCTTCTTGGACAAGTCTAAAGCCCTGGTGGCTTTGCCAGTGATGTGTTCGAATCATATTTGTCGAGTTACGACTCACAAGCCCTTCGATTCGGTAGTGCCGAATGTTGTTTCAGCACGTTTGTTATCAGGTTACTTAGATCTAAGTATATATTTGGTGAAAGCAGTTTTTTGGCTTTCATTTTAGTTCTCTTCTTCTCTCTCAGTCAATTCACACAACTCTAGCCTAACCCTGCTGCAACAAATATAGCCTATCTCTCTCTATGACACATGCCCCAACAAAAGACTCCAAGTAAAAGTATGAGGCGACTGCCATGATCGTGATCTGTAAATACTTCATTAAAGCACGGTGTATTGTACAATGTGTTGTGTGCTGCTGGCCCCTCAGTGAAAAGCTGAGACTCAGCTCTAACTCAGTGTTAGGTGGAACACTTAATCCAGAAAATCTGGCATAACATCTGCCACGAGGCACAGTCAAAACAGAAAATTGACTCCAGTCATGCTGTCACAGGGGACTGCTACTACCGCTGTTGGTGAAATAAGCAAATATGTGTGAAATTTCGTGAGAAAAAAATCAATGTGTAAAATTGTAACAATAAGACAAGCAGTGTATGACCTCCAATGCCCATGCTGAGGAAAGGCAATATAAAAAATTTATACAATCATCAACATGATAGAATTGTCATTATTGCATTTCTTCTGTGCCACAATACACAGCAAAAAGACACACAAGTTCTAAATGTCTTGTGCGTTCACAAGACACAGCACAAAAAGTTCTAAATTTTCTGTCTCTTATGATGCAGGCGTGGATTTTTTCTTGTTTCGTTCCACCACTTGTACGAAATTCTGCTGTAAGAACCTTGTAACGGACTTTTCACAGCAGATGATTATCTTGAACTTGTTGATCTTTGTCTTATCTTGAATAGGAAAACATTCCTTTCAAGAGACCAGAAGAAGTCCAGAAAGCAAGATAGACACGTAAGATGTTTTATGCAAGTAAAATATTTTTGCTTGAAGCAAGGACCCTATAACTACCCATAGGCACTATCACAACAAGAATGCAGCCGCTACAGCCAAAGATTTATTTTGCTTGTCACTCTAATTTACTGTGTGATGGTTTAACAGCAGTTGTACTCTTGACGGGCTTACAGTGATTTGCGACTTTGCAAATATCTTCTGTTGTATCAGCATCAGGCTGTTGACAGCTCAGTTTCAAATATTGTGGTCAAAGCATTTAGTCGCCATCTTTGGTATCTTACTTCAGAAATGATTCCACTCTCATTGTTTAGCTGCAAGTTGAACGAGATGAAGAAACTAGAATTGGCAGATTGCTTGTTAGCTGTTAAGCCAAAAGAACCAATCCCCTTTCCCCAATGCCAAAATAGTACTGGGTATGGCAAGCCAACCTTCCCAGAAAAATATTGACAGCTGCCACCCTTTGGCACACTTGGTTATCTTTACTCTCTTAAACAATGATCATTCCTTTCTGGTTGAACATGTTCTAAACTGGCCAGACCCACCAGTATATCAATCACAATGCCCTTGTCAAAACTGATGCTATTAATTTGATATATGACTGTACTGAACGTGGTGTTGAAACTTGGATCAGATGTGCTTGTTGCAGTGAGGTCTTTGCGACACTATCAAAATTTCGTACAAGTGGTGGAACAAGACAGAAAAAACATCCAAGCTTGCATCAACCAAGAAATAAGAAAATGACAGAAAATTGACATCTTTTTGCTGTTCCAAGTCTTGTGACGCAGAAGAAATACAATAATGACAATTTAATCGTGTTGATGATTATCAATTTTGTAGTGTCAGCATGGTCACTGGAGGTACTGCCAGTGGTATAGCCAACCCAAAACTTTGGGGAGGTAAATGTTTGAATTTAGGCAAACAACAGCACTTTTGTTTGGGACGCCACTTCTCCAAGCACAAAATGACCAGATATGCGAAAATTTGAGGCGCATGTCCCCCTGCGCTCCCCCTGGCTACGCCTATGGGTCCTCCACTGCTGTTTTTTCATGAGAATTTTGCACACTCAGCTATTTTTTAAATAATTTCACGAATACATGTTTATTTCACCAGAAGTGGTATTAGCAATACCACCAGGGCTTGAAACTTGACCAACAAGAAGATCACAGAATACAAGTTTAAAACATTTTTGTAAAAAACACAAATTTTTTATTTATTTTAGCAAAAATCACTGCAAATGGAACTTGCTTAACCTTTTAGGTCTTTCTGATAGCTTTAATGGATAGCTGGTATGTATTTTATTAGGGTTAGACAACAAAATCATGTTCCTACTCCAAGTAGTTACTAAGTTATGGCAAAATTTCATTATTTGTAAGTTTCGCCCCCCGGATCAAACTTTGGGAGTCCCAATGAACCCCTACCCGATGCAACCCTAAACATCAACCAATTGCTAAAAATTTTAGAGGTCTCATTTTTTACCAAAATGCAACACTTTAACACTAGGTAGAAGTTGTATGAAAAAAGTCGAGGGCTCCTGATGCACCCTAACGTACACCATATCTTTTGTCCCCTTTATTATATTGATGCACGTTCACAAATTCTACTTTTAATATATTGTTTTTTTTAAGAATAATTTAAGTGCTGTGTTTGTTTTATCTGCTTTGACAAAGAATTCTTCAAGTGCTAATACTAAAGTTTTGTGTAGTTAGTGAAGAAGGAAATGCACAGTAATCATTATCAAGTACTAGCACAGTAACTGTGCAATTACCAAATCACCATGGGCGTAGTCAGGGGTGTACTTGGGCCATGGTCCCAAAATATATAATTTCCATAATTTGCCTCCCTATTTGCCAAATTTGCAAAAAGGTGTGCTGCGGTTGAGTGAATATGCTGACGTCATTGAAACGCAAACAATAACATTACACTTATGTGGTATGTACAATGGCATTAATATCACACAAAGTTTTATCCTCCCAAAGTTTTCTAGAAAACTCGCTCCCCGGCCATCACTCGTATAATGTTTTAATTTGGATGCTGAAGCATTAACCGCTAACGCAAATATGAAAGGCAAACAACATTGCAAAAATGGTTTAAATGAAATCGCATCGAAAATGCAAAAAAATGCATTTACATCGCCAGACACATTTATTGAATGAAGCGCCGAGAGACTCCTGAAGTCCTTATAGGCCTGTTTTCTTGGCGTGGGTCGCAATGTGCCTAAAACCGATGGCGCAAACAAGAGAAACCTTGTTATGCTGACTCTCATAACAAAAAGCTTTGTAGATTAGAAGCTGTTGATGATGGGTCGGATTTAAAAGTTATAACTAATTTTTCTCAAAGAAAGTTAAGCAAAACTGGGTCCAGGTTTCTGTGCAAAAGATAGTTTTTTTTACCACCTCAAGGTTGATTCAAATAAACTTTTGGCCGAGTTTGGATGTCTCAACTCACAGTGCACTCATTCTCAAGCAACGAAAGACCGCTAAAAGAAGCAATCGATTCATTTCTCTAAGTGCTTATGAAGAATCAGACCGAAATTTTCGCCGCTTGTATATTCAGTCCACGCTAGCCCAGTATTCTGCCTGAAAATTCTGAACCACAAACGTTTTCTGGTGAGAACGTTTGAGGTGCAACAAGGTTAAAATTCCCTAGCATCAAAACTTGTGGTAAATAGAGACGCAAATCTTTTCTTAATTTTACCTCAAAGCAGCTTCAGTTTGTGTATAATTGCAAATTTACCAAAACCTTCCTTCGGAAGACATCCTTCATAATATCAGGCAGAGTTTGTTTGCGATCATCTCCTTTATCTTTAACGGTTACAGTTTTACGTGGACTGACGAGAATGCGATTTTGCTAATTTCTTTTACCACGCGATTGTTTTATGCAAGCGTGAAATTTCCAAGAATTGGATTATGCTGTCGATATCGCTTGCCTCGCTTGCCTTGCGTTTTCGTACAAGTCTAATAACGGGTTATAACGTAGTGTCTAGTTGACTTTCCAAGATTCTATTGGAATATCTCCTAAAATGCATTGTACAGTACGTAGGTACGGAAGAAACTTTACCAGCCTTCCTCCCGCCAAGGGTGAGTTTCAATTGAGAGAATGTTCCTTAACAGGAAGATAAACCCGTTTCGTTACAAGTTAAATGAGCGTGTTGCTAAAGTGATTTAGAAAAAAACTAAACTAAAGTGATTCATAATCTGTACAGACGCCGACGAAAGCAAATTATTGCAATAGCGTGTAGCGCGTGAAAAGCACGATATTCAAATTTAGCTGAAAGCAGGAACATCAAGAAGAATCTGTCACAGTGGAATGTTGAACCATTCGATGTACAATTGGCAACATTTATCCGATTTCTACCAATTGTGCCGTTATCGACGTGTGCCTTGCTTCTTCCTCGCGCCTCATAAACCAACGTTTGAGGAAGCACCCTAGAACCAGTATTCCACAAGCGTAGCACATGATTTGTTAAGCGTTTGAAAAACTTTAGAGAACTATGCAACGTCGTTTTTGCATAACTTTCAAGTGCGTTCCAGAAATTACAGAAAATCTTTATTTTCTTAGTCTCTGTTGCAATTTCCAGAAAGCAAAGGAACTCTACATTTTCTGTGGGTTGATCGTCCCTTCAGAGTGGCCTCCTGTGAACATCATATCCATGTAAATAAATTTTTGCAAGAAATTAGCAACCCATTAGCTGTTGCATTGCATTTCTTGAAATTTGTTCGAAACAAACGGAAAGGGAATCATCACCCTCCTCATACATCGATAAACCCCACACACCGGTTTGCTCAGTAAATGGTCCAACTTTGCAAAACTACAAAAAAACTTGTTCAAGTTGTTTATGCATTGCTCTTCTTCAATTACAAGCTATCGCGAAATTTTGGACGAAGATTTTCGAATTAAAATGAATGAGCACGGTTTGGCTATTCCTTTACGCAATCGTTAAATAATAAAAAAATGTGCATGCAAATATCCAAGCACGGAGACAAAACTGCAATAAAAGTTTCGGATCCGACAACCAAATGCAAAAGGCATTCAGTCTTTGAACTCTCGGTTCAAGGATCTGCGTCACACCAGCACATGCAGCGTGGATGAAATCGCATGCTTGCATCACATAGAACTTTAAACTTGGTAATGTTGATGATCGAATAATCAATTTCACATCATTAAAGGGAAAACGTTCTTATATTCCAAGGCACGTTTGCACGCAAAGCTCTTTACTGAACACGTTGTCATTTTCGATCAATCAGAGATCTCAGCTTTTGCCAGTGAGTGGAAACCCTTGTGGCGTTACTCTGATCCTTCTTTAGGCCACAGGACACCAACCGTCGCTAATTATTCGTGCTAACTCAGCTCTATTACTTGTTTCAAATGTTTTGCTCTGAAAACGTGGTGGATCCGTTCTGCTGCTTTGCTGTTTCCGAACAATGATGAGCTGTTATTTTGCCGCCTCCGTGCAGAGTGTTGTAGTTAACCCTTGCATGCTACATGTTGCGATGCTTTAGCGCTTCACTGAATGGAACTTTTCTGATGATAAAAACACTTTTTTTTAAAGGGTCTGCTATTTTTTATTGACTTTATAATACTTTTCTATTGTGGCTTGTTTTTTTTATAAGAATGCGACTTCCAACTTTCATTCTGTTCAAAATATGGTAAGACCCAAATCCTGAATTTATGCAGCCTAGCAAATTTAAATTACTTATGCGTTGATTGAAGGGATTGACATTTACCAGAAGTTTTTGAATTACATGATTAATTAAAACTGTCTTATTTTCTTGTTCATTTTGTCACTTGGCACTTTTTGCAAGACATTATATACTTATTACCAAGAAACTGTAGTATTCTGCATGCNTGCCTGTTATGAGCATTTCGTTTTAAAAACTCTGAAACACATTTTCGTAATTCAAGTTAAGGAGGCAGCAATATTATGCATTCATTCNTTCATCTTCACGTCTGCTTTTGCGCATTGGAGATTAGGAGCACAACAGACCTACAACAATCTCAGATAGTTCTGCTGGCTCCACTCCAAGATAGGACCAAGCAAGATCGCAGATGTAGTCACAACACTGTTCCTTGGTTGACTTCTTGGCCGCTTTCTTTTGGATGTAGCGAGCAGAACTTGCCTGACCAATCTTTCCTGGTACAATCTTGTAACATGGCCGAACCGACTCAACTCAGAGAGGTGGCTCCATTCTCAGATCTTTACGAATTTCACAGATGTGCACTTTGTCACGAAGTGTCACATCATGAACTCTACGCAAACATCCCATCTCTTTCAGTGAGACAGCACTCTTTCCTTCATTACCCAACATTCATAACAACAGGTGAAGATCCGAAAAAGGACCAATTAAAAACGGGCAACTTTGCGGTGTTTGAAAGATCCCGTTCTGTGAACACCGAGTGATATGTTTCAGTTGATACATCAGCAATTTTACCTATGTTGTTCAAATCTTGTGTTGGCATTCCCACTTAATTCCGCACTGGAAAATTTTCAGTACAAAAACATGGAAGAAATAGTTTAACTACATGCACTTCTAAAAACGCTTTAAGTATGGGTTATGTGCAATTTCAGAGATTACTTTGTATTAAAAAAATCTTTTGAATTGGAGAAACGAAAATTCACACTTTATCTGTCTAACCAGTTCGTGTTTCCTTCTATTGAACAGCTGGTTAAAACTTGAATCAAACTTGTAAGTCTAGATTGTTGTACTTTTCTGTAATTTATCCATCATTTGGTTTCATTTCAAGAGAAAACCACACTTTATTTCCTTATCTGCGATTGTTAACTAAGAGTGGGTATTGTATTCCAATTGTCTACTTAATTCTTCGTCTGAGGCTTCCGTTGAAGTTTATAATTGTCAAAGCTCTCCATCAAATATTCTGGTACCGGAAAGAGAAGCAAAAACGACAGCTGAAAATGAAACAATGTATCTACTTGCCTTGTTTGAAGTCGGATTATTCTGCCGGAACCAATTTACATGCTTCCCCAAAGTCAAGCAGGCTAGCGCTGATAATAGCAAAACACGCCTGAACATCACTCGTCTCTAATCTTGGGCAGTGGTATCAAGTTGCGAAACGGATGTCTTGAGTAGCGCCAAGCAAGTGAACACGATGTCAACACAGTAGATTTTTTAAGTGTAATATTTAACCACGACGATTGAACAACGACTTTTCTGTGAACATTAACTTGTTTGCTAAAGTCATAACTTCTGAAAGAATTTCTCTCAGTCGATTGAACGTAAGGAGCAACAGCGAGGCAGGTTCAGGAAATGTTTTGTACAGGTCAGCATTTGTAACATTTCGGGAATCACGAAGATCAGGCGTAAGGGCTTCTCTATGTTCGTTATTCCCAAAATGTTAAAAATGCAACTGTGATTTGACTGCAAATTTCCGTGAAAATTTTTTCCATTTTGTTTAAAAAATTCTATGTATTTGTTAGAAAGGAATTTTGCAAAAATACTTCCTTATTGAAATTTTTTAATATTACATCAACTTTAAATCATGATACAAATTTGTGAAACTTCAAGACTTGTTTCCAAAATTGCCTCGAAACGGTCATGCCTTAAGGCCTCAAACAGGGACGTAGAGTCCATGAAGGCAAGGCATGCAGTGCATGCTTTACTCTCAGTGAACAAAACTTAATTGCTTCAAAACTTTAAATTAAATTTCAAATCATAAACCGGAGGAAAAATAGAAAAACAAGAACTTCTTGTAAACCTGCGTAGTTAAAGCTTTCTTACAATTTATAAGTCAGTTGTCACAAAAAAGCCTTTCAATTATGTTTGTTCTTGCTATTGGTATCAGTAAAAAAATTGGGGAAACACGCATTTGGAACAGGACACAGGCATTCAAAATTTGCGATTGAATGCGTGTTTCCAAAAAAATTTTTGAAAATAATTAAGATTTTGGAAAAAATGCACAAAACGTAGAAAGCTGACCAATACTTTTTGCTGGCGTGTTGTAGTGAAAAATTTATTCTATTCAAGAGCGTCTGTTTATCAGAGAAAATTTCTTGTGTTACGATAATGGCAAATTTACTCTTCGTAAACACTGCAAAATCACTATTGGAATCAAGGCATGTAATTTTCAGTCTTGCTTGCGCTTCATGTGACTCAATCAATCTGGAAACCTGAGTCTAGTCACATGACCTTCTGTAGTTCCGTGTTGNATTTGTGTGCAGACTGCGGAATATCTACAATTTGGANAGATTGCGTTTCACGTTGCAATTATACGACATTGGAACAAAATTGGAGTTATACCGGCAGAAGTAGCTATTGGGAATGGCANAGTAATTAGGCTACAAGCAACAAGTTTTAGTTCATTTTNGTATGACCAACAGAGAAATACACTCGATGCAGGTAGGCCAACACCAGACTTGAAGCTTTTAGGCTAAAGCCAACAAGGGCGTATATCCGGGTGTTCTAGGTGTGCTGCGAACACCTTGTCACACTGATCATGACATAATATTTTCCAAATCATGCCATCAAGGAAAAATCACAAAAAAAGTTACAAAGATTATTATGCACATCTCATTGATTTCTGAGCCAAATTTCAAAACTGACCTATTTCAACTTTGTTGATTTAGCTGACATTTTCATGCATCCCTAGTTTCCCATTTTGGTTTCCGATGTAGCAACCCAGGGTGCTCCGATACAGGCGTACGTCGTTTCTTTTAATAAGGACATCAGACCCTCATTAATTGGCAGTTCAGCTGTATTGAACAACGCCGTATCAGTTCCAGGCCCGTGACTAGGTTTTAGAGTCTGGGGGGAAAATACATTTTTAAGGGGGCAAGATTTTTGTTTTTATTATGTGGTTTAAACAATTCTTTCTGGGCGTAAGAAATTTTGGGAGGCACTGCTACCGAATGCTTCTCCGTGGCTAGGGGCCTGATCAGTTCTATCCCGCCAATAGTTATATATTTAACAGCCACATATTAAAGAAATGAAAGTCTTTTTCGCATTTTATTTGCATTCACATTTTCTCAATTTTTCTGTAGTTTAGCGTGTTTCGATATGGCAACTCTGGATGTGCGCCATTTCAACCGCACGCCTTCCGGACTCGACTTCTCGTATTCGACGAGACATTCGCGCAGACTATTTTCGCAGATGTGAACTACTCTTCTGCAGCGTTGAATGCATTTTGCTCCTGTATCCAAAGTTGAGAACGCTGATAGTTTAAATTCAATACAATGACATATTAAGTTGTACAACAATGAATAAGGAGAGTGTGTCAACAAACTTCGACAAAAGGTTGGATTGGAANCATGAATTTAATTTCGTATTGTGACGTCATAAACTGGACACACCCAGTAACAACAAGGCCTTCNAGCAAGAGAAGACGTTGGTAANAACGAACACGATACGCCACTGAAAGCCAAACAACTTTTTTAAGGAAATTCAATCCGAACCTGTATGACATGTTCAACTGGTTATGTGGAAGCAGTTCAACAAATAAGNTATATTGCTTGCGGTGTCTATTTNTTCTAACTTNGGTAGTCCACTCTAGAGCTCAGGACAATGCCGATATTGCAATGTGAATAACTTGTATAACAGGTGCTGGTTGCCCATGATAAGTCTGCTACACACTTGACAGTTTTTGTAGCTCGCAATGCATTCGGTTAAACCAGCGAGCTCTTGGAATATCAAAAAAGTTCAATACTAGGATTTGAACTACAGCTTTGAAAAAATATTTTGATTACAGGCTATGAGCCAAGCGCTTGTTTTGGGCATATTGTTTCAAAATGTGTTTCATTATCAGTATCAGTATCACTTTATTTAGGAACAACCATAAACAAACATCAAATCATGCAACAGAAAACAAACCACAATAGAACGGCGTTTATTTTGTTCCCAGGACATCTGAAATAACCCTACGGTTTTCTAGTCAGATGCCCTGATGAATAAGGAAGAAAAAAAATAGAAGAAAAGAAAACAAGTCCTGACTGAATAGCACATTTTAATAATGACAATCCAGGCTAGGTAGTGTAGCACGTCATGCATTGCCAGAGCATATCTGGAAAACAGCTTCTGCCCTTTCATAATGCAAAGAGAATCTACATCATAATACAAAGAGAATCTACATCACAATACAAAGGGAATCTACATCATTATACAAAGAGAATCTACATAATACGAAGAGAATCTACTGTTTGCTAAAGTATGTCTTTTATTATGTGCAAGCATTGAGAATTCAATGTTGGTATCACCACAAATGTGCCATAGTTTTGAAAAATATGTATTTTTTTATCTTTTGCTTCCTACGTCTTGTGCAGTTTACTTCCTGAACTGCTAAAGTGGTTNCAGCATGTGCTGGGACAAATGTCATGTATTGCAATAGTTAATAATTTTCTCCACCTTTGGCCTAAACTGTTTGGTGTTATGAAATTCAAGCATTCAAGGTGTGCAAATGTAAGCTGATAAATAGGCTACTGTTATTTGTGTTGCTAGCCTTTAATTTGTGCATAAATCCGAATTGCTTATAGTCCGGTGACAGGGACCGATAAGCGTGCAATGCCAGCCAGACAAAGTTGTTTTGCTGTTTCTAATACCTCCGAAGTGTGCTCTTTAAGAATCTGAATGATGCCACTCTGTCAACCTTGGGCAATCCTCCCAATAGGCAAATTAAGGCCGCCATTACGGAAAACCCTTCTTTCGGCAATATCTCAGTCACTATGCATGATATCAAAATAATTTTGGTGTCTATCCCCATGTTTTGAGGGATAAAGAATAATATTAAGCCATTTCAGTAAAGATTCCGCCTTTATTTTTTGCTACATACGTATATTGGGACCGTCATTACTGAAAATCACGTTTTCGAACATATCTCAGTTACTGCACATTGTATCATAATGATCGTTGCGTCTATACGTGTATAATGAGTAAATAATCCTATTAAAACATTGAAGTAGTGATAACAGCAATATTTACTGCAAAAATATCGAAGTAAGGGCTGCCGTTTTTGATAGGATCAGCAAGGGCGGCCTGAAAAAAACGACTGTTCAAATGACTTCGCAAAGGGGAATCCCAATAGCCGTATATGAAGTTTTGAGAAAAATGCTGATGCAGTAAAGCTGTTCTCCGGAAATAAAAGCATTCTTATAATTGAAAGTGAGAACCAGTTGATCGAATGTGGTTTAGAAGTATTTGTTAGCAAGACGCAGATGCTTCTGCATACAGATAAGATTGATTGAATAGGCTTTTTGCCGAAAATAGAGGTAATTCGCATTTTTAGAGCATAATAAACATTATCAGGGAAGGAATCAATTTGAGTCTCTTCCCGATTCACTCCTATATAGCTTGTAGGCTAGCAAGACATTTACACTACTGCAAAAAAATTTCAGCAGAGAAAAGTTTATTGGCCTACTGTATAGAGTAATATAAAAATACATTGAAAAAATCCGTCCTCAAGTGTATAACAGCCGAAAGGTTGGTGGTGGTGGATCAGTTGTCATGTTCATTGCTTGGTTTTTCTTGGAGTCTGACATCTGTATAGAGGCAACCTTCATGCGTTACGGAGATGGCCCAAACGAAATCGTCAGCATAACCCTGAAGCCCGAAACCATGAAATGACGGGCATAAAGTACGGACACCTGCAGCAGGGTCGTTCAAGAAATCACAAACATGTTCGATCACAGTGAAGAGAAGGAGGTGACGAGTCATGAAAAAGAGAAGCCATCACGCATAACTTCGGACGCAAAAGATTGGGATAAGATACGAAAACGTCTGACTTGCATCGCTCCTCCGGATCCATATAGTCATCCCGCTTCACCTGAAATGGTGAACGCACATGACCCAGTGGATATTGAAAATGGACAACTTGGGTCGTTTGAAGACCTGGCCTGGTGGATTTACTCTTTTATCCAAATTGGTATTGACCATGGCAGTGAAGAGAAAAGTAGCAAAGTTTGGGAACAATAATGTGCATGACACGAATCTCATCTACTCGCGGGTGCTATAGGGGTTACATCAATCCAAAGACATTATTGTGAAAACTGTTCTTAATCATGAACATTCACCTGTGTCCACCTCAATGTTTGACAATGAAGGCAAAATGAGAATCGTAACTACGAAATCCACGTTGAAGACGAAGCTGCAGGTGAGTGTGTCTTAGCGTATGATTAAAAAATCAGAGGTATGAATACTGTATGGCTGTGTTATCCTTTCGCTGAACCAGGGAACTGAGGAAGATTTCGTAAATGGGTTAACGAGGAACATGATGAAAAGGGTGGTAAGCCAGGATACTCGTCAGACGATTGTGCCCATTTGAATATTACAATGCGGGTAGAGGTCGTTTTTTAAAAGTTTGTTGATGATGCTCCACGCCTTGCGGCTGGAGTGCGAGAAGTCGATGGAATTGACAGTTTCTTCCCATCGCTACTGCTTCTTATCGTCGAGCTGTGAAAGTAGAGACGAGGCGGCTCTGTCAGAGTCAGTCCCCACTGGGGCTCGGAGGAAGGAGCGTTAAAAGGTCTCACACTCTTTGTCCCAACATGGCACATAATTCTTGCGACGGCTAGAGGGATACATTGTTCAGCCGCAAATAACAGGCTCTCACATAGTTCCTGGTATGCCTTCTCGATGTTTGTTGTGTCCGGAGGTGGTAATCTCTCAACAGATTTTCTTGTAAGAAAGCAGAAACGCTTCCATTAATCCTTGCAAAAGTTCCAACTTTTCACCGGATCGCCGTGGGCAGGAACTTTGAGCTTCGGTGGCATTATGAGGAAGGGTCGGTGTTGTGACCGCGGAAACTTTCCTAGAACACGTCTGCCAGGCAGTCGGCTGTTCTGGCCAAGGCTCGCGAAGGCCAGGTCCGGGTTGGTGCCGACGTTCTATCATGAGAGGAGAAACGGGCTATTCCCTTAGGGTCTTGCAGCAGCGCAAGGTTGTTAGCTGTTGCCCAGGAGGCCGGGTTCTCACCGTCAGGAGATGTTGTGCTGTAGCCCCAGTTGACATGTTGGCAGTTGAAGTCGCCAGCATACAGACTGGGAATGTCGGGATGGCCGTTGGTGTGAGTCACGACGGTGGAGGTTTGTAGACGTTAATGATCTTATGTCCTGCGACGTCTACGCACAAACATTCAGTCTCTGATTGTTCTGGGGACTGATCGACCAGTGTCCATTGCAACCGCTCGTGAACAAACGTGGCAAGGCTGTAATTCCTGCTCAGGACTGACCCAGCTAGTGCAAGGTTAGGAATCATTAGCTTGTCAAAAGCTTGGTGATACTGAACATGTCCGAGATCCGTGTTGAAGTCTGGTTGAGAAGGATGGATAGAAAAAAGTGACGAAGACTAAAGAGGTTAAGTCACTATCACCTTCTGAAGAGGCAATCGAAAAGAACGCAAAGGGAGCGCACATTCAGACTGCCACTTGGAAATCAACACTCAACTCACAACCTTCAGTACTGGATCCCGTCGCGTTCGGATAAGAACGTGACGAACGCTGTAGATGCTTGATTCCAGTTACCTTGCAACAAAATTTTAGTGTTTTTCCGCCGGAGGGGCTGGAAATTGTAAGGTGTGGCTGTTCTACGGATACACCTTGTTCTACAGCAATATGCGGATACTATACATCTCACTTATCTTTTATGAACATTTTGTGGATGTTACCGGGAAGCACACTGCCAAAATTGGAAGATCCGACAGGTTGATGACAGGGAAAATGTCGTTAAAAAAGGAACTTTTTTGCGGACTAAGTCAAATCAGTGATGTCAACATGCATCAGCATAAAAAGGAATGCTCTGTGAATGGAACACACACTTTAGTTTATTTTGCTGAAATGGTTTAATCTGATTCTTTAGTTTTAAAACATGCACAGATGCCAAGAGTATTATGATACAATTTGCGGTTACCGTATTCATTCGATTGTAAGTCGCAGCTTATAAAGTTATTTTTTTATCATCGCGGCTTGTAATCGAAGGAGGCTTACAATGAAGCGTGGCTTACATTTTTTATTTCTTTATTTTATCGAAAGGTACAGATGACGCTCATCTTTTTTTGGGTACGTTTTTTTGACCATCTCTTTTCGCATTCGATTCTCTTCAGCATCACGTGCACATCCGTCACAGGAGGAATTATGTTTAACAAAAGGCAGTTGTAGTGGTGTGTAAGCATCATTACCAGGGTTGCCAATTAAACGCGAAACGTGTACACGAAAGTATCTTGGAGGCTTAAGTAATCCATGTTCAAGTGCGGCTTATATTGATTTTTGAACACCATTTCATGCGGCTTATAATCAAGGTCTGCTAACAACCGAATAATTACGCCACTGAGATACGGACGAAAACGATATTTTCTTGTATTGACGGTCTCAATATGCGTATGTAGCAAAAAATAAAGGTGGAGTCTTTACTGAAATGGCTTAATCGTATTCTTTACCTCTCAAAACATGGGAATAAACACCAAAATTTTTTGATACCATGCATAGCGACTGAGATATTGATTAAAGGATTTTCCGTAATGGCGGCCTTAATTTGCATATTGGGAGGATTGCCCAAGGATGACAGAGTGGCATCATTCAGATTCTTAAAGAGCACACTTCAGAGGTATGAAAACAGCAAATAAACTTTGTACGGACGGTATTGCAAAGTTCTCCAAAAATCTGGGGTTTGGCAAGCGGACTATCTGGTATTTCTTTGATTTGTATGCTTCTTATGCTTTGATATCCTCATGGTGAATGTTGGTGTATGAACAATCTGTCTTTTTATATAGAGAAAATGTTCATTCCACATACGTTTTTTACGCAGTTTGGCTAACTTAATAAGTACTGATGGTTGCTTCCTGGCAGAGGTGTAACGAGGGGCCAAGGGGGAACACTTCCCCAGGCTCCGAAAAGTCCCAACAATGCCACAAAAAATTCTTCAATGCTGTACATTTGCAGCCGAAAGGCCTCAGTTTCGAACATTTGGGCGCTAAACTTGTTTCTTGCCCCGGGCGCCATCTAACCTCGTTACGCCCCTGCTTCCTGGTAACTTGCTGTTCTGCTACAGTTTAGTAGCGTATATGTTGGCTGTTTCAGCGTGGTGGTGTCAGTGCCATGGTACACCCAGGTTTGGCCAGATACTGAACACCTTGTAGTGATTCATTGAACCTCCAGAACAAGAGTTAAAAATACGGTTATTCACCTGCTGCTTGAATATGCGTTTGTCACAGTGGATGACATGAAAAGCATGGAGCACCGGTAGAGCAAGGACAGGTGAAACATATTCTCATAGATGTCGTTCCGCACAATGGATATTCTTTGTTCCTTTGCGTCACAGCTGTGATTGCTCGAAGCGGAAACAAGTTGAACTTCTGTTGAAAACGTTATGCTAATTTGAGATGGTAGCTTTGACGCATTTTGGCTGTGGTATGCACAAAAATAAAAGCCTTGCTTTTTGCCTTTAGCAATTACTCCTCAGAGACATTTTGACAATGCTGGGCGCAGATTTGGCAAACTTACCACATGTTCTCATCATAGGCGTGGCCAGGGAGAGGTCAAAGGGACCATGGCCCCGCCAAATTTATAGCATATCTTATCGTTTCGTGCTTCGAGGCGTGTGGTCCCAAACCAAATACTGCTGCCCGCTTAAATTCAAAATATTTAGCTCAACAAAATTCTTGGGCTGCCAACACTACCGGTTCTCATTAATATGCATAAAAGCAGCAAATCATAGAAATGCCTGAATTGAACCCAGTACCTCACCCATGAGAAGCGTGCGCTCCACCTCTGAGCTACATCCTCTTCATTTCGGCGAATTCTTTCAAAATAATGTCATATGTCTGATTTGCAATAATTGTAAATCACAGTTGTGACGGACGCAAGTAGTAATCTATCACAATTTTTTGCACGGAGAAAGTAGTTGCATGTGTTTAAACACATCTCCAGTTCTGTGAAACAAAACTTACTAGCGAAATGTTGACACTGAAAAAATGGATAGAAAAAACACACGAACTATGGCTACGAATAATGAGCAAGATCGGAATAAATTTGCTATAACAAAAGGTTCACTTTCCTAGAAATTCGCAAATTCAACTACTGCCGGGGCAACCTGCGTTCAGCAACGACTTAGAACAAGCCCTTTTTTAGCACTGGGAACAGTGGCGTAACTGACGGGGGAGCAAGGGAGTGAGCCGACCCCGGGCAAGCTAAACGTAAAAACTGGATCCCCTTCAGCTGACATTTTGATATTTAGTATTTTTTTGGTTTTCACTAGGTTGTTGTTTTTGCGTTCATCGGGGTGTTTTTGTTTTTTTAGTTAGGCAGGATTCACTATCATTTCTTATCTTATTTCGGAGTGTTAGTTAGTAGCCCCTCTACGGCGGCGAGTGGGCCCCCTTCAGCTAAGTTTTGCGCCTCCTGGCTCAAATCTCTAGTCACGCCACCGACTGGGAATAACACCATGTGCAAGATGACCGGTGCCCCGTGCGGTAAGCATCGCGGTAAACAGATCTTATTTGTGCAGGCTTTTTGTGGAACTAATTTTTTAATTTGAACTCATTGGTGTTTGATTTTAAATTCCCAAATGCACAAAATTTCTTGCGTTGTATTCAGTTTTGCTTCCTGACGTTTTTGTAATTTTTCCGTCTTGCTTCATTGTTTTGCTTTGGCAATAACAACCAAAAATATACAACATTTTTTATATCATCCCCATTAAATGGTTTTACTCTAATTAAGCTGAGATAGCAAAGTTGAATTCATTTCTAACACGTATTGGCGCAAGTGCTTCGACAGCGTTTTCGACAGCGACAGGCACGCCAAACAAAAATGCAAAATTTCTAATACTTTTTCAGAAAAGTATCTTCGACAAAAATGTTCGACAAAAACTAACTTAAAAATGAATTTCGCGTTACATAACGTGTTGTATTTTCATGTCTCCAAGAACTTGACCGAAAAGCCCAAAAGTGGTGAGCTACAAAGCAAGCGGCAGCCAAAGTGAAAAATAACAAACAGCAAAAGTTCGAGGTTTATAGTAACAAGCTTTAAAAAATGGAGTTGCATACAACAAAGTAAAAATTCACTTTTGAGAGACATGAATACAGCTTCAAAATTTACTACACGTTTGAAACAGATACCAAGACAAAACAAGACCTTCAGTTAATAAAAACTGCGTATGAAGCACACAGTACTAATAAAACTAAATGACGCATGAGGTTACAAGGACGCAGTCAAAATCTACCGCAAGATTTGAGGAACTCATCTACGGCATGAATAACATCCTCACGGATATTTGCCTTGGCGCATGAGACAGGCCAAATAGGAATAGACGCAGCAATTCAACGTTACTCAACCAATGAAAGTGCTCTGCTAATTTAGTATCGGTTAAAGTATTATAGACCTTGTTACAAAGTATCGCGCGTGTGGCATCATGAAAGTTACAGTGAAAGAAAAGGTGAAGCTCAGTTTCAATATCACCACAAACACAAATACGATAAGCTTTTCACTGACGTTCAATGGACTGTGTGTGAAGCGAAACGCACAACGGACGGATGTCAAACGAGGATGAACTCCCAAAAGGTGGAGAGTACTATGTTTTGCAACGTTATAACTGATAATAAGATTTTAAACGATTCATAAAGATAGCGTGGCTAGGAGAAAACTTAGTTTCAAGTGGCAGAGAATTTTACAAGCTAGAGGCCTTGCGGAGAAAAAAGTTGAAGGTCAGAGATTTTTTCAAATGTAATCTGAACTTTCAGATTATGGGGCAAAGTGTAGGGAGCAAATTCTCTGAACGATCTGAAAAACTTAAAGAAAGGGGCAGTGTATCATAGAAAAATTTAATTTAGAAAATTAGCGGAGCATATATATTTCTTTACGTTGGTATAAGGTTTTCAGGTTTAGATTAATTAGTACAATCGTAGAGGATGTGTTTTTGTGGCAGCCTAAATAATTTTAGCGACGGAGAGTTGCGTCTTACCTAACAGATGTTTGTCGCCATCGTAGCAGTTGTCTCGTTTCTTTGACTGCTATTTCCCTTGGTTGCTTTGTCTATGGTCTTCATGTTTTGTTCCACACAACCTCTTCGCTTTTCAGTGTTGGTGCCCACCATCATCTTGAAAATCATGAAACCTAACCTGTTTTGTATGTCATTTTCATGCTAAGAAACAACCAAAGTTGTGCAAATATCCCTGTTTCCACAGAACACCTTGAAACGCTTGAATTTACAAGTACTTTACAAGGCTCGTACTGTAACTGTGCGTTCATCACGTTGTATCTACATTCTGCACATGACTACATCTTTATAAAATTTGCCAAATTTGAAACAGAAAATTCACTCGGTGTTTTGAAACTTAAAACATTTAACTACAGTGTTCGACTGCAGTGGTAACAACTTCAATACATTTGGATTTGACTTTAGACTTCAAAAGCATAAACATTAAAACAGCCTTTTGATACTCAATACAATTAAATATTAAAGAAAACTAAACAAATATAACATTATTGTGATGTTCTGGAAATTATTTTCTTTCTCAATGAAGCCCTGTAGATAGGAGGATTGCGTATTTCTTTACCTCTTTGGATAGATGGCAGCACAAAACATGTGATAGTTATTTTCCAAACAAACCACAGAAATATGGAAAGTTTTGGAGATGCCGGGGATTGAACCCGGGGCCTCACACATGCAAAGCGTGCGCTCTACCACTGAGCTACATCCCCTGTCTTGTGACGTCAGTTTGCAGTCAGAAGACGCTGCGTTGTACGTTTCGCCCCTTTCACTGGACACACTGGCAGAGGTGAAAGGAAGCCGGAACGGCCCGGAACGCCGTTCCGGTAAAAAAATTATAGCCGGTACGGCGTTCCGGTTAGAATTTCTAGTAGGTTGGTATTATGACGCTGAGGCAACAATGGCGGTACCTGAACTTTACTAGAAACAGCTTTTAC
>JGI24021J15306_10002870_pt1 | contig 19041 bp, 17 predicted proteins | sample Ectturendosymbi1_FD_15306 | JGI IMG/M metagenome (IMG submission 15306)
ATATCTTGTTCTTCGATGGATACTCGCTACTGAAAGAATTTTGCTGATCCACAGAAAAAAAAAACTACTAAAGACTAACACATATACTCATCAAAATACTTTTGATTTGATTTGTTTTCTGTCAGCACTAGTTTTAACGTATTCGAAATACCTGTATTTCTCACATTCTTCAATATTAGACTAGAATTTGGGGACATACAATCAAGCAGTTAACCCGGGCATGACCAGACCTCTGCACGCCCCTGTGCCAACGCAAAGCTATGATCTTACTGGACCGTTGATGTTGCTATCGTCGCTTCGTTGGTGGTTATCTCCTTCGACCCAGCAATAACCGGCTGGAACTAGAACAAAGCGGTTTTTGTATCCCAGTGTCGTCACAGTGTCGCCTTCCAACCCGACCACACGCTTGATGTTGATGTCGTTGGGGTCACGAGGAGATCTAAGGTTGAAACGCAGGAAAAAGTTCTATAGAAACGTTGTCTATTAGCTGTCAAGCAAGCAAAACGCAAAATAGATAATTGGCGTTTGCAAGCAATAGTTCAACGCAAAAGGTTTTCGTTAATAAAAACACGTCATTTTGTGTGCTTCATATCGAAAAAACAAGAAAATGCTGCAGATGAGCAGTTTCAATTTGAGATCTAAACAGTGGTTCTCAACCTGGTTTCGTCGATTCGGTCGCAAGAGTTCAACCGAGGAGGTCTGGTGCTTGGCTCATTGCATGCGCAAATAAAATATTTATATATGTCTTCAAGAAATCATGCTCAATTTTTCCAAATAAGAAGGGTTCAGTGAATTTCTAAATAGTAAGGAAACTTCCGGGATTCAGTACCTCCATAAAGGTTAAGAATCACTGGCTTAAGAAAACCTAGCGGCATTAGTCAATGCAAATCTTAGAAGTTATGGGAACGGGCATGCTGCCGTCATCCGAATACTTTTTAATGTCATCATAACGTAAACGGAGTCGAACCAATCTTCTCTCAATACACCAAGGACGCTGCGCAGCAAGCTGCACTTCTGACTTTTTTCAATAATTAAATACTATTTCAAGGTCTGGGAAACCGATTTCACAATACAATACCTTTTCAATACTTTCAATACCGCGTGGGAACCCTGTAAATGACGCAAAGATTCATAGCAGCCGAAATTCCCCAAAACTTCCAATTAGGAGAGGCCACTTAAAAATTGGGCGACCCTTTTCAATTGTTACTTAAAAATTGGGCGACCCTTTTCAATTGTTACTTAAAAATTGGGCGACCCTTTTCAATTGACCCTTTTCAATTGTTTTTAATTGTTACATATAAAAGTAGCCAAAAACCTTTATTTTCGAGGGGCCTCCCATCACTAAAACATGGTACTGAACTTCTACGTGTAACACTCACTGTGTTGTGAGCATATATGGTATTCAACTTCAGAAAATTCCTGCTATTTCACGTAAAATTACTAACGACGGATTTGGCACAAATTTCAATTTCACTGTTACGTCACATGGGACATGGGACGAATGCCGCGGGAATCCCGTTCCTATGGACAAGCCAGTCGATGAAATAAAGCTGCGCTCAAGGCTTACACACAAGCATTTGAATGAAACGCGAAACTTTGCAGCTAGGCAGGATTTGACATCTAGTAATCATGAACTTGTGAAAAAAAGAAAATACCAAGTTTCAAGTGCAAATTGAAATTATCGTATTCAAAAACTTCCACATACTTTCGAAGCGTTTTTCCACACCATAGGCCACATCAGTGTTTTTCAACCGGGGTTCCGCTGAAACAAACCGAAATTGCCTGGGACGAAATTCGCAACCAGTTCTATGCGGTTGTAACAATATAGACACTTGGATCATTGCATAGGGTTCCACCAGCAATACAAACATTTGCGGAAGGTTCCGTTGCAACAAAAAGGTTAAAAAACATTGGGCTGTATCTATTTCCTTATAGCCTGTTTTTCTATGGAGGAAGGCTATTTCCTTATAGCCTTTTTTTCTATGTGGCTGCAGTTTCAAAAGCTCGCAAAATGTTTCCTATTTGCGAAGTGCATACATTTACAAGGCAACAAAGTATATGATTTTTCTGCACCGGGTCACTAGAGATTAGACGGGTTCTACGCTGGCCCTGAAACAAAACGAGTTTGACACCTGGTCTGGTAGAAAATGCATGAAGGTGGAGCAGCAAACAGCACGCCAGTCCACGGTAAGGCTTATCGCATTACACCAGAGCAGGAGTGTGGTTACTGCCGTAAGGACAAACAATACCGTATGGACTACTATGGACTGGGCTGCTTGTTCTGCTTTCAAACTGGTTGCTTTCATATTATTACCTAACAACCGCGATTAGAACTTCACACTTCGAGCCATTTAACTGTGCAGAAGAAAAGGCTTGCTCGGGCATGTACTGCATCTTCTTTCCCGCGTTTTGGCTGAAGAGCAGTCTCTCGCAACAAAGATCAGGGGCGATGACGCAAGTGCGATGCCGGCTGCTTTGCTTGCCACAAGGCCCGCATCAAACTTGAATGAGTTACGTTCACTTGTCAAAGCCAACGAAGGTGAAAACAAGAAAAACTTCCCATCAACTGCTGACGATTCTTCGTGGTTCAATTTTGTCCTGAACGACGCAAAATCGATTGCTTCTTCAGTGCAAAAAATGCAAAACAACAGTTGCTGATTGATCGGGAAAACCGCATACGATGTAAGGGCTGAGGGGTCCTTGGAAGGATCAATACGTCGTCTGCTCGAAACGTGATTGAAATTTTCCACATGAGTGTGCACATGATAAAGGATGAACTTGCGCAAGTTCTTGTGATCAGTCCCCTTTTTCTCAGCGAGGAAGATTGACTTTGCCAGCAGTCGGATTTGGCAACAGCTACGTGTGCAAAACAACGGTAGAGACTTTGAAGGGAAATTGTATTTTATCGCGGAACCCTTCTGGCAGGTCTGGTTTCGTTTTGTCAATGTGAATTGTGATCGCTTGCCTTGAATAGTGCACCGACTTGTGCAACATCAGAAATCACGACCATTAACGGGAAAGGTCAGCGACAGACAGTACCTGACAGGCAGGTGTAAAGTTACTGTCGTTGACTCACGTGTGACAGGAAAATCGGAGCCTCAAAGAGACAGTCGCGACTGGATGAACGTCTTTGTCAACGATACCGACGGGAAACGTGGCTTTTGCATAAAAGGGACGCGTTGCGAGTAACGAATGGTTTTAAGTTTCGCACCTGGCTTTCCGGTGCTTCAAGCTTGATAATTTCGGCAATAACTCAAGCGACTGTCACAAAAACAAGAAAGCCGTCGGAATGTGTCAGTTTAGAAACAATAAACAAAGCTGCACGAAGTGCTAATCAACAAGCCAAGAAGGCGATAAGAACCACTTTAAGTTCACCATTCGCCTTCAGATTGAAAAACTTGTTCAAGAAACTGTTAATGTTTGCAGTGGATTGTTGCAACCTGTCCGTTGACGTTGCGTTAAATGTGCGATTCACCACGAACGGGATGTGCGCGAAGAACAACACCCATAATATGTGGCGCGAACAAGCAATGATAGAGTGATTGCGGCGCATGATCTCTATTGTTGCTTGCCGCCACAGTGTGAAGCTTTGCGCACTTGCCGCTCGGGCTTTCCGATCGCAACAGTATCTCAATACGAAGAAAAAATGATTAAAAATAGATTGCATCCGACATAAAATAGCTGTAAGATCTAAAAATTAACCAAAAAGCTGCAAAAGTTATTTTCAAATACACTTCCTAAGTTGACAAAGATCTTTAATGCAACTTCGATGCATTTCTTTAACCTTTATCAATTAAAAAACTTCGTTTCCGTTTTTTTTCGGCTACAGATCGTGACATTAAGCCAGGTGTTAGATATAGATAAAACAAACGCGGACGTGCGAAACTTCAATAGGTTTTGTTGTATATATAACTTAAATACTTTTCCGGACCGCCTTTGCATATTTGCTCCAAAATTTACTAAAATTCCAAATTTCTTTCACGTGAAGAACAGATAAAATTCAACATTAAGCCATACTAGTCCATGAAGTGCAGGCACTTCGCGTGACGATGTTTGTTTAATGATCACGCAACTGCTTTTTTCCGCTGAGACTTTTCGGTCATTTGTCCCATACTAGAATCAAAACTCGCCGCAACGGTATTCACTAGTCTGTATTTTCGGACGTTATGACCGAAATGACTTAATTTGTTTCGGCCATTCAAAAAATTTGGTCTGTGAACGAAAAAAAAACTAGTTACGCACTCGTGCGATGTAACAAGTCTATGTAACGACCCCCATGCGATCTAAAACAGTGGTTCTTAACTTTAGTGATTTTCGTGTGTTTCGAACCTCCCTGACTATAAACAAGTTGTAAAAGCAAATGTATTTATTGGTAAATTTATTGATCAAAATTTCCCTGTTGGAGAGCGCGTAAGGGCTCGCGCCCCCTGCGGAGGCGTGCCCCTCCCCAGTTAAGAACCAGTGATCTAAACAGCGCCTTGCTTATTTTGTACAAAGTTTTCCGAAATTTGATGATTTCCTCATCATCATCATTGTGCACCGCAAAAATCCAACGAATGTCAACTAACCGAATGAATTGCAATAAACATCGGCAACGACTGGCGGCGATAACACACAACGTTCCAAGTGTTCCGCAAGCACACGGAGGAGGAGTGATACGATCGCCAAACGCACGTCAATCTCCACTCGATTAAAAATTCTTCGGCGCCCTTCATTATTCATGAACGAGCGAGCACGACATGCGGCGGGGCGAGCGCTCGATCGCCGCCTGTCGCTCAGACGAGGCACCAGCTGGGTTGGAATGAAAACGAAGGTTAAAAATTTGCTGTGAACTCTCTTCGAAGCCGACGAGAACGAGTGATGCCGCGCGAAAGAATCGCGATGTAGAAAGAACTAAGAAAGTAGCGCAGATGAGAATGATAAAAAGGTTTGTTTTTGCTGAAAAGAAGTTGATAAGGGTAGCAAAAATCAAGCCAGTGTCAAGGAAGTATTTTAATTCCAATTACGGAGTCAGTTAAATAAAAAGTACGGGGGTTTCTACATTATATTTTACATACCCCAAGGTAGAAAGTACTTTGTGAATTCATTTGCGAGTAAGCCTGAACCATATTGAACGCGAAGCATTTATTACTTGTTTTGCATTTCTTAGTGGACGTTTTTCAAGCTTTAAACTTGTCTAACTTGTTTTGTACTTTCAAACGTGTGCATTAGAGTATAACAAATTTATTTTCTCATATTAGTAGGGTATCTTTTAAATATTGGTACACGACAAACAGAAGTGTTGCACAGCGTAACGATGAAAACAACAGACAAAGCAAGCGAAGTGGAACCGTAAACACTGTTACCATCATCATACTGTTGGCGGAAACAGTGATTACTGAAAAATGTCTACCCACAACAACTTGTTCAACATTGGTGGCATGTAATGTTTTGCGAGTTTCAACAAGCCAATTGCGGAAACAACATGACGAAAAAAAGATGAACAGATCCATTTGAAAAACAGGTTGACTGATTGACTCTAAACTTTTTAAACAATGAAATTTTTTGACAACGTTTGAAAAACAATTCAAAATCAGCGAGAATGATGTATCTGACAACAATGATTAGCCAAACGTCATATTAAACTAATAAAGTGTCGGGTTGTTTGTGTGGATCTTTACCTTGATTTAAGACTGAATCCATGATAATTCACCAACTTTCATTACAGAGAAAAACTGCTCACAGATGGAAGTTGATGCAAACAATATCAACTTTAATTTTCAGGTAGTTTCAAACAAGTCATTTCCGGCGATTTTCCTGAGATAATAAAAGCCAACAATTTAAATTTGTAGGTTGGCCGCCGAAGCAGATACAGTACTAACTGAAAACGTCAAGAAAAAGAACACCTCGTGCAGGTTTTAATTTTTGTCACCACGAATTTTAATCGATCCAACAGTAAAGCACCAAGAATGATAGATTCCTCTTTGTCCAAGTACCGCGAGTATATGACTAAGGTCGTAGACGCCCACCTCCGCGTTAATTTCCATTTAAATAAAATCTGTTATGAGATTCGAATAATCTACGGTAATAGCTGAAAAAAGATTTCCATAGCAAATGTGAAAGGTGCCTGGCGAAGGCACTAATGCCTAAGAATTAGGTTACACACGGACATCATACGAAAAGCCAAGATTCAGGGGTGTACAAGAGAAGCGCCCTCTACAACACTGTGTGGGTATTACTCATAAAAGCGATGAAAATCCTTATTGTTAATTTCTAAAGCATTGATTTTCCCTACGATATAGAAAATACGTTGCAGGCGAAGATTTTTCCCTGTAGTTGATTTTTGTACATCATTTATCCATAGGCGATGNCTTTGGAAAAAGTTATTGCGGTAAGTGTATCAACCATTTCATCACGCTTGAGAGGGTAGATAACAAGGAGAAAGACGGGGGATTGCAGCGTGTCACAACTTCGATTTCCACACTGGTTCACTTGGATTGCGAAGTTTGTTTTGTGAGCAGTTTTTCCATTCACTGATTCTTCATTAAAAACCACCTCCATAACTCTCTATGTTGCAATAAAGGAGAATTGATGACATAACAACGAAGGTGCGAACCTGAGTGAAAACACGGCAAGGTTTCATAGAAAAAGTATTAATTTATAGCACATTCACTCTTTTTGCGTTCGATCAGTGACGTTACACCTATGGAATTGATTGAGTACACTTCCTTCAGCGCGTTGCAGACAAGGAAGAGAGAAGAGGTAGCCGAGGTCAGGTGAACGAGGGTATCACACAAGACGACCACGCCTTCCAATCAGGAAAAAAAATAGGTAATGAGATTTCTGATATGAAATTGGACCTTAGGGGCACCGCGTATATTGCGCATCGTAGCCGGTAGAAAATGCAGCGCCCAAGCTTTGGTTAGCGTGAAATGAATGCAATGTAAGTGAGTACAGCATGGAAAGCACAGGCATTGGATTAGGAACAGGTGAAACAAGCAACTGCTAGCAATTAGTGGAACTGCGGTGCTGTTTGAATTGCCCGAAAAGTACAAAGTCGGTTCAGAAGTTTCCTGGATGCGCAAGTCAGAAAGTTGGAACAATGTAAAATTACTTTCATTGGCTGGTTTTTCAAATATCATGACGTTGAGCGGTTGGCCAAGTTTAAAAATCATGCAAAATCTGCGTTTCTGGTTCGATCACGCAGTAAACCTGTTGAAAGTCATCCAAAACTTTTCACGTGGCTGCAACGAATGCGTTAAAAGCCTTACCTGTGGCAATAGAACAAATTCTCCGCAAAATTGAGTCAGTTGAACCTTATTGAGAAATAAAATACAAACATTCTGGTTGCAAGATAAGTTCGCAACTTTGTCACCTTATGCCCATTCCCCACGAAAAATGCCTGGATTCCGATTTGACTTAATTTGATTTTAATGTGCATGTGAGAAGTCCTGACGATGAGCGCAGGTCACACAGAATTCATTGACAGATCTACCCCAATAGACTCGTTTGGCAATCTTACTCATATATGTGTTAAGACAGTTCACAAATTTCAAAACGAACCAATTTCTACAACCATCTTCGATATCACACAAATAACCACTGACTCATGTGTAACTTGGTTAAATGCAGGCAAATTCAGTTGCTAGAATGATATCGTACGTCCTTGTGGCGAGTTTGTTGTGCTTTCTATACACCTGCAAGGCGCAATGGACGGCGGTGGACTGTCCGAACGCATGCGTCTGCGAGATGTCAGAATGGTCAGACCCAGCGCCACCGCACCGAACAGCAGACCTTAATTTGGTGGACTGCGGTAATCTGGAATTGAAAACGGTACCGAAAATTCCGCAAGGTGCGCAAAAGCTTGAGCTGGACAACAATCGGTTCGAAGATCTCGACGCCACTCTGAGAAGCATCGGTCAAAGCAGCGAAGTGGCAGATGTGACCCTCCGCCGCAACAAGATACGGTCGTTTGAAGTTAATTTTACCCTAGCTAATATCGTGCGATTGAACTTGGATGAAAACGAAATCGCAACCCTGGACCTGACCACGCTGAACGGCTTTCCGAACCTGCAAGAGTTGTCGCTGCAAGGGAACAATGTTTCAGAGTTGCGAGTGGCAAGTGGCGAATTCGTCGCAAATGACAGTGACAAGTGGCAAAGAGAGTCAAATTCGTCCTTGGGTGAATTCGGAAACTTACGTGTGTTGAGACTGGACTCAAACAAAATAGACAGTCTGGGTTGGTTGAACAATAGCGTTCAATTGCGATCGATTCTCGTGCTCTCCCTCGCTGGAAACGTCCTCAAAGTACCCCGTTTGGGAGCAAATTCATTTTCGATCGCTCGCAACCTAAGCGCTTTAATCCTAACAGAAATGCGAATACGGGTGATAGACGCACAGGCTTTCGAGAATCTTTTTCATCTGCAATCGCTCGACCTCGATGGCAACGACCTTGAAACCGTTCCGACCGATGCGCTAGCGCACCTCGTTAGCTTGCGTTACCTCAACCTTAACGGTAACAAACTATTTCATCTAAACCCGTTCGATTTTTACAACTTGCCATCAATCGAAACCATCGATCTTACGCAGTTACCACGTTTAACGCTAATTGATGACAAGGCCTTCTGTAACCTTCCTCAGCTGAGAGAATTACTGCTGTACAACAACCACCGGCTGACGTACGTTGCTGGTGACGCATTTGTTGACTGTCCAAAACTGGAGACTCTCGACCTTCACAATACCATGGTGGAAATTGTGAGTCCCGAGACGCAGCGCAAATTGACTGCTCTCAGAAAACTCTACCTGGGGAACAATCCAATCAACTGCAACTGCATGATGATGTGGGCCAAGCGTTGGCTGCCAGGTATGCAACCGTTCCAATGGTAATTGTTCATTTGAAACATTAAAAAAGTCTGCTGAGTAGCTTATCAAGCAAAAGATAGTTAGGCATAAGAGAGCAACAATTCCAATAACCCTTCAGCGACAAATGCCTCTCTGTTTCTGTCAGCAGTACAACTTGGCAAGAAAAACATAGCCTGTGTTAAACCGAAAACATATTTCAATTATTGAAATTCGATGGTAAACAGAATTTTTCCATGCCTTGCGAGATTTACTACAGTAATAAAAATCAGTAAGCAATTTTAGAGTTAGGAAATTTGCACAGCATCAATGTCAAAAGCAGCATCACTTAAAGCATGGCTTCAACTTCTCATGAATATGCCGATTGCAATCGCGACGCAATGTTGCCACGACATTGCAAAACCACCGAAAGATGTAAATCACAATAGAAACAAGGAACAATTACGTAATGTAGCCTGTCAAGTGAGAAACTTTGATGAGTGGGTGGCATTAATGATGAATTTACGAGTTCAAACGTTAATGAAACGCACCACATATGTCGGATATACCGTCTTTCGATTGCGCAAAAAATTGCGAATCGACGGCTGTCACAGAATGGCGCATCGAATCGACTCCACTTGTGGCTGGCAATCGCGTACCGTGCTGTGGAGCACTACTTGAAAGTATTACAGCTCGAGTTACTAGGCAACGCTTATTCAGAATTATTTTTAAATAACACGGTACCAGACCCAACACGAGATTCGCTACAAGAGGCGTTGCTCCGAGATTAAGTGCAGAGGCTCAGACAGGGAAGAAAGAGATCGCCCAGTTATTTAGAAATGGGAACTGCGCTCCCTGAAGTTTTCATGCGGCGCAAAAATATCAGCTTGCGTGTTGCAGATTTTCGAAAAATTTTCAAGAAATTGACTCTTAACTATGTTGACAGCAGTAAGGCTATTTTTGTGACAAAACATCCAGCGCTTCTTTATTTGTGCTTAATACATCACGTGGTAATGTCTCATTTATTTCCTTTTTTGCTATTTCATTGCTCTTTTTTCTCATTTATTTCCACATTTTCTCTTTTAGTCTCATTTCCACAATTTTTCTTTTAGGCTCATTTGTTTCCATTTTTGCTCTTTTATTTTGCATCTTTTCTTTTAGCATTCGTCTCTTTCATTTTCAGTTTCGAGTGCAGCAGTCGAGGACTCAGTCGTCTGCGCGAGTCCTCCGGAATTCCGCGGAAGCAGATTGGTTGACGTCCACGTTCCGGACGCGCTGTGCGCACCGACAGTGGAACCGACCTTCCCGATACAAGTGGCTCTACGGTCGGGCGAATTTTTTCAGCTGCCTTGCAGGTGAGATTACGCTGGCGCCGGCCGCAACCGAGCCACCGAAACAATGCTATAAATTAAGAATTGCTGCCGTAGGTCGGTTTGATTGACTTAAGTTATTTTTATTTTAATAAGCAAGTTCACAACCTCCAAATGTAACCTAACAATTACGTACAAAAAGAAAAAAAAAAACGAAAAAATTCGCAAAAAAACAGCATTCACCATTTTTTTCGACATTTTTTCGAAGGGATGTCTGTCCTGTTGCATGTGTTAAGCAAGCTGCAGATTCACAGTCAGCACAAGCCCATATAAGTTTGGACGAAATTCAGGTCAATCAGTGTCGACAATGCTCTTTATACAACCAACAGTAAGAGCTCTACCAGTGACGCCAATTCAAACGACATCACAAAATCTGCTTAATCAATAATTTTTATCCTTACCTACACCTCGAAAGGATTACGGTAATGTTGCTAGGAAACTATATCTAAACGGTGCATTTAAAATCACAGAAAATCTAAACATCAGCTGTTCCTGCTGTATTATAATGGATATTCGGGTCCACTCGCGAAAACAGTCTCAAACAATTCGCCTGAAACACCATCTCGGACAATTCGCATGAAACTCCAAAAGAAGTAAAACAAAAATTTCGCACTGCGCCGGTATTCAGTTTAATCTATTTACCTACTGACTTGTCTCAACACAATAACATGCCAACAAACGTTGCAGGGCGTTCGGAAATCCTGTTCCATCCATTCAATGGATTTTACCCGGTGGCCAAGCGATACGCAATCTCACTGAAGCTGCACAGCTCGGAATGGTCTTAAATGAATTCGGAACTTTGACATCACAGGTAGAAACAGCCTTTGTGTATGCTTTATGCACGAGTAAGTATTACAAACGCACAAATCATAACTTCATTTGAGAAACAGTCGTGACAAATGACAATAATTAAATATGAACAGAGACACGCGTTTTAAGCCAACGACTTTGGACGAGGAATATCGGTTAAATGTCGAGATCAGGGGTCAGCAACCTATGGCTCGCAGGCCAGTTCTGTCCCGTCAAGCAAAATCATCCGGCCTGCAATCCCTTTACGAATTGTAGTAACTGCAGTACGAGAGAAGTATCAAATGGAACTACTTGGGCTACACTGCAGTAACGATTTAAAAAATCAAAACTTTACACCGAGGGTTTATCACGGTTTAATTTTTATAAAAAATATCTCAACGTGATTAAGCATACCATAAAGATGGCATCAATGTTTGGCAGCACATCTGCGTATGAACAACTCGTTTCGTCAATGAAACCCAGCAAGAGCAAGGTGCGAACACAACTTATTTATGAACACTTGCAAAATGTTCTGCTTCTCGCTCCATCTAACTTACCACCTGAACTTCAGCAAATTTTAAACAAAAAAACAACAAAATATCACACGAATGTTGTGCTATAAATGAACTGTATCTCGTACTTTGTGCTTCCGTTACGAACTGTGCAAATCAGGAGTTATTCTGACTAAAATGCCATAAATTCGCAAATTTAAAAAACATTACAAACAGTCAATATAACGGAATTGTTGGTGGAAAATTAGTACGGCCCGCCTTGCATAAGTTTTTGACCCGTGGTTAGGGAAAAGCTGCCGACCCTTGGCCTAGATGCACATGAAATTCTTTCTGCCGACTTCTACACGCAACTCAAAATGTTCAAGTCATGGAGGTGATAAATTTCGGCGCTGAAAGACATTGAATCAAACGTAGCTTGACGTTCAGTTTGGAATATGGCAGGCGCAGGTGCGCCCACCAATGGCGATATTTTGCGTAACAATTGCAGCGAATGTGGCAATGCCTCATTGCTCTCGGTTACATTTCGACGAAGCAGCCGTAAGGCATCCGTAACAAACATTTTTAAAAAGTACTGAAACGTACTCGATCACACATGCGGCACACCAACCTGCCATTTAAGTTTTGAAAGACAAGCATACATAATGAAGAAAAAGGGTAACGCTTGTGTAACGAATTTGCAAGCTATGGTAACTTTGCAACTATTGTAATGAAAATAAAATGATTGTGCAAGTTTTTGCAGGAATATCTTGTAAGCCCATAAATGATTTATAAACTCCAGTATTCTTGATTAAGCGTGATCGGTATCACAATAAATGCCCAGTCACCAATTGAATGTGTTCCTATAAAATCGTTCCGGAAATCATCAATTGCAAATACCTTTATTTTCCCAAGAAATTGTCATATGTCACTGCAATCTTGTAGCTAGATTTATCGTGATTCAGCACAAATGATCCCACTCGAGTGTTTTTCTAAAAGCGTTCAAGCGATTCTATCGTGTCGAACAATTACTAAAGGCAACACACAGCGCAAAGTTATCAATACTAATCATTTTTCACCTGTTAGAACTTCACAGATGGATCCTACACCTGCATAGCCCAAAATCAGAAAGGTATGGCTAGCAGAAAAGTCACCATAACAATCTCAGAACCGGCCGCTTCTGGACACACGAAAGCTATGATGAAAACAACATCTAAACTCACACCATCAACTGCGACAACAAGCTCGACATCAAATGTACTTTCATCGGTTGCAAGAGAATCGACGTCAGCGTCCTTCAAAGACTTGAAAGGTGTTGGATATAAAGAGCAAGGAACGTCTCCAGCGATTGGCGACGCCAGTAGGCAAGTTGCCGAACATGGTAAGGAATTTTGTAGCAAGTTGTATTGGTGACAACATATGTGTTCTAGTGATTAAACTTCACTTTTTAAATCAGATGAATCTACACAAAGACCACAGCAGCCAGCTGCCTTGTTTACAGTGCCAAAAGTAAGGGTTTTAAGCGTATCAGCAACCTCGGCACTGATAACTTGGACAAACGAAAACTACCAGTACCTGCAAAATACGGAAAACTTCAGGATGTCCATAAGCATAAAGCACAATGAAAGGTATTTTTTCAAGTTCACAATAAATATTGGTCTGCCGCGAACAGTAGTGCTACGTTCTTTTCTTTATATACGTCATCCATTGAGGGCATTTTTCACATTATGTAAGCTGCTAGCACGATTCGAGCGATTGGTTGGTCTCCTTACCTTGGTTAATTTTTTTTTTGCAAACTCCTTTAGTTTCTTTATTCGCCGTGTGCGTCATCCCACATCACTTATCGAACGCAAACAAATTGTTATCTGCTGCTATTTGAAAGTTTCTGCTATAATGGCGTAGAAACTTTTAGTCTGGACTCCAGACTGGGTGGTATAACTGAGCAGTCACAGTTCAGACACAACAGTAAAGCGGAGCCACATTGGCGATTTTTATTTTTATACAGGTTGATTTACGAAAACCTGATTGAAGCACACGGCACATTTTCCGAATTGGACAAAGATGCGCCTGAGTACAACGTTTCCTTTCTTGAAGCAAACCAAATTTACTCGGTAAGTGAGAAAACAGATACAATATTACGCAAACGAGATAACAACAAATAGAAAACAGATGCGAAACACGATATAGCATCTGCTGAATGTGCAGGAGCAATCTGGCAAGCTACCCTTCATGCACAAGGTAACCTGAACCACTGACTGCGAAGGTGAATGCATTCGCATTCCCACGTGGGCTTATCAAACAATCCACATAGGATAAATGCAGTTATTTGCGGCGGATTTATTACAAACTTCAAAATTTCTACGACTGTCATCGGTGGCTTTTTCACTAGTAAAACCAACAATTCACCCCCGAAACTATTTTTACGGATGATGAGGTATTGACCAGTTTTTCTCATTAAACAACTATACTAATCACGGACGGCTTATATTTTTTATTTATTTACTTTATCGAAAGATATAGATGACGCTCAGCCTTTCCCTGGCTATATTTAACTCTCTTTTCACACGCTATACTCTCTTCAGCATCACGTGCACATCCGTCACAGGGGGATTATTATGGACAGAAGGCAGTTGTAGTGGTGTCAGCACATGGTTACGAATAAAAGCGAAACATGTTAGTACGCGCATGTATCTCAGACGCGTAGGTAACCTTTGTTCAAATGCGGCTTACATTAATTTTTTTACACCATTTCGTGCGGCTTACATACAAGGACGGCTAACACAGAGTTGTAAACGCGCCTAATTTTGAAGCCCGAACCCGGCCCGAAATCACAAAACCTGAACCCAACATTTATTTTTGAAGCCCGATTTAGGCTCGAAAGCCCATTTTACCGAGTGAGTCAAGACAAGCGCAACTGCAGAGTATCAAAAAACGTAGTGCCCGGGTGTAGCTGCAAGTGCACGGTTTTATCACACCTTGACCAAAACATTGGCTTAAACAAAAACATACTTAGCTTGTTAGTCAACGATAATGCTGCAGAATGTCACGTTTCTCAAGAAAAAATGAAACTACCACGAAACTATCCACGATGGCGCTGTATGTATAAAAGAAACTATCTAGTACAGCGTTATAGGCATGAAAAGCCGGTGTGTAGGCCATCGTTTCTTGAAACAAGCCAACAATCGCGGGAGTGACTGATCTCTTCGAAGCAATGCCATCGCGTGCTAATTTCCTCAGCGCTGTCGCCTTCTCAAAAGGAATGTGAGACTAATTCGAGTAGAGAACAAAAGAACGCAAGTGTTTGCAAAAAAATTGGCTGAAGAGAAGTCACAATCACTTCACTCACAGAAATCACCGCGGTGAGCACAACAAATGTACGTCATGAACGAAAAAAAATCGTTACTCTGAATGTTATAAAAAAGTTTTGTATGCAAGCCACAATCGGCCCGAAATATTTTGACAAACTTAAGCCCGAACCCGGCCCGACCCACAACTCTGGGCTAACAATCGAGTAAATACGCTAGCCACCGGCGTACATGGCCTGGAAAATAGGGTTCTGTCTGTCGTGGCAGAACAGTTTTAGATATCACTTTTCAGAATAAAACAAGATTTTCTGAAAGTGTGCTGTCCTGAGACCCAATCACAAACTTAGCCAATAACCTTAGCACAAACTAGCTGTTTAGGTAGACAGTGGAACCGGTCGCATCGTTTAAGCTCACAAGCAACAGTGGTTGTATGGGCAAACTGCAGCTTTCATTTTNAACTTTGTTACCCAGAGCGTATTTGTTACATCACAGCCAGTTTCTGCTCGTGCGAGCGGGGTACTGTAAAAGCACGCAGTTTACGGTCGGGCTACCAAACGTCAGCCATACAGCAACGAGAACCCTGTTGATCTAAACCTGCATTTACTTATAAATTTAATGGTTGACAACCCCTCCACGACTGCGTTTGTGAGGGATTGAAATTGTTAAAGATCTACTTCCGAAATCACTGCGAAAATTAACGCTAAGTATAGTGGCTGAATCATGGTGTAAAAGAGAACAACGGCTAAGTAGCATAGGCGTGAAAAGGCATTTCACGGGTGGGGGGNCGGAAAAAATTTGCCCTGAAAATAACAATTTGCCCTGAAAATAAACAATTTGCCCTGAAACTAACTTTTTTAGTTTAATCCGAATGGGGCCTGAAATCTCTTGCAAATATACACTGAATACACTATATTGAACAATTTTTCACCATTCAGGATTTTAGAGCAACTTGCGCTTGTCGTGAAAATCAGTTTTCCCTGAATTCACTGTATTGCATATATACTTCTTATCATTCTGGATTTTTGAACAACTTGCGCTTGCCCTGAAATTTTTCGTTGTATTTGAAATATTTTTTATACTTCACGATTTTTGAGCAACTTGCGCTTGCCCTCAAAATAGAGTTTTAGAGTTTGCAAGCCGGGGGGCCAGCAGCCCCACGCCTCGTACTCCTATGCAAAGTAGTTTAGGGATTATTGCGCAGCAAAAAACGTTGTCAACTGTTCATAGGTATTTTGCTGAGATAACGCGTTGACAATATTTAAGGCTAGCAGCCGTGCCTTTCAATATGCAAAATTCGTCGTAAAAATTGCCCGTCCTAACAACTTTTCTTCAATGGAAACGAATGCCCGTTACTCGGCGTGGCATTGAAGCAAACTTAAACCTCACCTAATACTGAACTAATCTAGATCAGAAAGTATAAGCAGGATAAGGCTTGGCATACTGCAAAACAAAATGACTGCGTTCTGAGACTAGGTGCTCAGACCATGAAGCGCATTATCACAAAACAACTCTGCGTGTGTCTGACAGTGTACGCGCTTCTGAGAGCTTTGCTTGCGTCTGACGCTGGCGGAAGACGTTTGCTCGAAAGACTATCCAACGCAGACTGTTTCGGATCGTTGCGTTGGCCCTAATTATGACAAAGTAGCAGTGCGCTTGTTTTATAATAATGCTATGCCACGTTCATAGCACAAGAGCAATGCCGTTGCCTGTGCCAAAGCCCTTTTGTCGCGTGGGCAAAATTATAGAGATCTATACTGCTTGTGTTCGTTATTTGATCGGAGTTAAGCCTTAGCACCTACGACACAAGGGGGCCAGTCATGACAGTAAAACAGGCCTCCTGGATGGGCGCTTGCAGATTGACAATCTTATTGCTTTAATATCATATCAACCTGCGCAATTATTATGGTTACAGAAGGTTACACTTTCTGTAACCATAATAAGATTGGAGAAGAATAAAACTTGACCCAATTTCATTAAAGTTATTTCCTGCCATGGGTGTCAAAAGGATTTTTTTCCAAGGGGGGATAATAGGGGATTTTTCCAGGGCGGGGGCCAAATACGGTGAAATTTCAGTTTACCNACTTGAAACCAAGAAAACAACTTTTTTTTGCTAAAAATCTAACAGGAAAATGTCAAACTTCGAAATCTAGGTGGGCCTTGACCTCCCCTTCCGACACCTGTTTCCTGGTAGGAACTGTTCAGGTGAGAATAAAGATCAAAAATCTTGTTCCTGTGAAACCTGAAACTTACCTCATTGTATGGTAAGCAAGTGCAGTGTAATAGTAACCCACCTGCCTCTTCCATAAGCTTTCGTTTAGAATGCAATGCCAAATTTACACAACTATAAATTATAAGACTCAAGTAAAACATAAAACAGTAATCTTTTCAAGTGAAAATTTTCATGACAACAAAATTGTTTATCTATGGCATCTCATCTGCTACAAATATGACTTGCGATCTAATCTGAATGATAGCATAAACTTTTTACTTCATATCAGCTATGCTTTTGCTGCGAATTTCCGAGTTCAATATGTTGAAGCTGTCCGGCTTTGAAGTAACATTTTATGAATGCTGTGACTCAAGTTAATTAACGGTATTCGTATGCAACAGATTTGCCTTACGCTTCAATGCTGTAGTTTCCAAGAGAAACAATCATGCACAGAGCTCCATACACGTGAAGTGACAAGAAGACAACAAAACCATACTGCGATACTAAGCATCATCATTTGTGAGTAACATGTTTTACTTTAGAATTATGGAAGGAGTAGCAGAAAGCACTGATATGTCATTATGTTCTACATTGAACAATATGCTCAGAGGTATCTAATCACGACGAAGTTGATAAGTTAAAGTATTTTGAATTTAAAACTGCATCAATATCACAATTATTATACCGTTACAGGTATTTTCATCTTAATTTGTGGAGCAGTATTAGCACTATTCTATGGACTGCCATCTTTTTTGAGAAGATTGCAGTTTGATCAGTATGAACGGCTGGAATTCCTTAACAAGCAAAAGCACTACATCATTCCTATGAATGAACTCCAAGCACCATTGTTGAAGAACAACAGCCAGGATGATGAAAGTTCTCAAAGGTCTGATAATCTGATTGACACAAGTGCAAGTGTGGTGTATATGTGAACCTTCAGTTTGTAATCATTTGCATTTTTGAAAAAAAGATGTCTGAAGCAATCTTCAACCAGAACCTCATTGACAAAAATCTTGATAAAACACACAGCAATGGAACTGTTGAGTGTTTCGTGTTTTTGATGGCTGTAAAGTGACACTTAACTGTAACTGTTTTTTGTTGATTCTGAAATATACCAGATGGTTGGTTCTATGCACATATACCAGATGGTCAGTTCTATGCACATATACCAGATGGTCAGTTCTATGCACATATACCAGATGGTNAGTTCTATGCACATAAGGTTTGTTNCTGATATAAAAAATCTACAAATTCAAAACCATCATGTGCATGCAATTGAGAATTTAATACACAATATACACAACATTAATTTGAAAGCACTGTTATCTGCCAGTTATTTCAGCATTCAATCTTGTTTTCAGCTTAACCTACACAAGCAAACTTTAAACATTGGATTAACTGTGCTTAAAGCAAGTTAAACTTTTCAGACACCTTGACATTTATTGGGACGAATGAAACATGATGGCAAAGTTGTCACAAAACAACAGGAGAAAAGCATTTTACTTTGATGTGGAAACAAGTTGGATAAAACAAATATACACTTAAAATTGTTGCATTAACATTAAGGCTACACTGATTAATCAGCAGGTAATTGGCTTTATTGGTCATTTAATTGATCAACTGGTATCCAGTTTTTTTGGCTGATTAATCAATTTTTCGTCATTTTGTTGGATGTTTAAAACCCTTAAGTCGATATATTGGCTTTTTGGCTCATATTTTGTCTAGTCATAACTTGTTGACTGATAGAACTGGAGAGCTGTTCAAACCTAAAGAAGCAGAGAGTCATCAATTTTAAAAATTCTGAGAACTTTTGGGTTTGAACTGTTTTTGTCGTGACATAACTAGGGTAGGTCAAGGGATTTTTGGATGACATCATCAGGTCCAAAGAAAAAGTTCAAGTGGGAATTTGCTTATTTTTTCTGTTAAAATAAACTAGGTTAAAATCCATATCTTTAGATCCCATGATTGGCCATGTATTGTATTGTATTGAGTAACGTCGTCACTCCCACACCCAAGTCGCTTGAATTTAAGCATGCATCGCAGTAACATGAAATACGCTAATG
>JGI24021J15306_10002871_pt1 | contig 19037 bp, 14 predicted proteins | sample Ectturendosymbi1_FD_15306 | JGI IMG/M metagenome (IMG submission 15306)
CGGATATTTTACCTCCGACTCCGCAACCCTGTTTCTCATACGGAATAGCGCTGGAAAAGTAAAACTCTTGAAACGGGATCAGTTCGTAAGTTACCATGTCTGCCGCTACAGCTACCACCGGTGAGTCATCCGGTAAAATTGATACAATCTTTTTTCAGTGAAAATCAGCGTTTCTCAAGGATTAAATATTAATTTCTTACGGTGATCTTGTGAAATCATAACACAACACACCCAAATTTGTTTTCAAGTTAAGTGATATAGTTGGTTGAGCACGTACCACCAAGCTGGAAGGCTGGATTCGACTTCCGTTCCGGTCATACCCAAGACTTGGAAAGCGTTACTTGCGACCTGTCCAGCCCCGTGCTCGGCGTTTGTAAATGGTTGCAAGACAGGGTTGCGAAGTCGAAGGAAAAATATCCGACTCCGACTCTACCTCCGACTTTCCAAAATGTCCCACTCCGACTGCCGACCCCGGCCTTTCCAAAATTTCCGGCTCCGAATCCTTAACATAACACGAATCCTTAACATAACATTTGATGGTTGAAATCAATGAAAATAGTGGTGCACAACAAGATATCTGTTTCAACAAAAGTTTCAAATAAAAATTGTTCCATTTAAACAGGAATTTCCAACATAGGAATGTGATGTAAAACATGATCCAACTGGACATCCGCAGTCGGAGTCGGACAAAAAAATCTGACTGTGACTCCGACTGGCAGTGTTGGTAGGAATCCGACTCCACCCAAAAACTTCCTACTCCTCACGACTCCGACCCCGCAACCCTGGTACAAGGGAGCAGTTCACGCTGCCATTGCAGCAACTCACTGCGAAAGCGGCCGTTTGGCCAACAGCGCTAGCAAGCGGAGACGGGCGCCGTAGACCACTAGTGACACTACGAAAAGAGTACCGAAAGTTAGTATAAATGAAACTGAACCGAACGTCAGAAGTTTACTTCAACACATTGATATATTCAATCTTTCACATTTCTGTTCAGTTACACCAGTAAAGTTTCCCACGTGAAATAAAATCAGTGGGGCTTACGTTAACATTTCTCAACTTGTGAGAGACAAAATTTGTTTTGCAGGTTATTGCCTTGGTTTGATTATGGTTACTATCATTTGATGAAAGAGTTTGATAAAGTGTTTTGATTGCTGATTATTTTTTTGTTTTGATTATGTTTAATATCTTTTCATGAAAGAGTTTCATTATTTGTTTTGAAAACCACCTGAGTTACTTTACTTGCGCCCATACTATTAGATCTAGGTTTCAATTTAATAGGACGACCTCGGCCTCGCATGCAACCACACTTTTCATGCACCAATCTGCAAAACATTATGAGCTATTCATGATCTTATACAACAAAAAAATGTTAAATGCATAATAATACATCAAAGGATAGTTGCCTGCCTAGGCATTATCCAGGTGGCCTCGCTCACCCAGGTCCTTAGATAAAGTTCAGCTTGACTGCGTCAGTCTTAGGGGTTGCTAAATACCACTGTAGAGTATCTTATTTATTTTAAATTATTTTTGCTTTAAAACATTTGAATGTTCGGTAAAGGGCTCGTATTGTACAGTAAGTTGTATGTGGTTTGCAAGAGGTAGCATATTCATGCCATTCTATAATTTCTAAAATTGGAAAGGAACCAACTTACCAGCAGCAGCGTATTTGTTGCAAAATCGTTCCAGGTAAAATGTAAAAGAACCATGTAAACTTTGTTCATAGCCTTTGTCAACAAATTTTCGCAATTTTTACGTTGCTAAGAAAAACCTAGCCATATATTGCTTGCATCTCGGCAACAAAATTGAGACCATTCAACATCTGTCGCAAAAATGCATTGTAGATAAAAATTAGTGATGGCAGCGTTACCCTACCTTGAGATGCTCTGTTTAATCCAAAAACATGTGTCGCCTGCTATTTGAAAGACCCTTTTTCCGCTTGAGAANACTGCAGGTCTATCAGAAATACTGTTGCGTCGTGTGTTTTTAATATATTATTAGGAAATTCAGTTTTGCAAGAAAAACAGAAGACACAAAAAAACACAAATGTAACGTGTGCATTTTGTCCAGAAGAAAGCATTACAATCGACGGCTGTTTTTGGCATTTATTTGATACCTTTTTTATTTAAAGACGGTTTAATAAACCCACCATGTTCTTCTTATCTTCCATAGTTATCAGTTGTTTAAGGTTTAATTCGATTTCTCGCCATGCATCACAAAAACTCCATTGTAGGAAAAGTTATGTCAACTTTGAATATATGCCGCAATCACAAGTTTCAACACACCGAAAATATGACAAGACAACGTGGTACTTTTTCTACATTGGAATAACTAGAAACGCATAAGTGAAACAGTGTGCGACATGAGCAAACCCTCTTCAAAAAAACAAACCAATAATGTTGGAAATAATATACTTGCAGAAACGATGAAGAAAAATCAAGAAAAAGACATAGACAATTTTTGTCTCATCAACTATGTTGTTCTTTGAACAAATCAAGGAAACGAAAGCTTCAAAAACGAATCACATTAAAAAAGATTCGTTTTAGATAAAAGTTGATAATGCCTACTCCGTAGGCGAAATACATACTCTGATAAAGAAATATTCTTGTCTTTGAAAGGATTCCTTTTCGATAGAGCGTAACTTGTTTTTCTTCAAATTCCCGTTATCCTTTGAAATACCATGTTTTCTTAATGCAGTATTTCCTTAGGAAATGATTTTGCAGCAGTTACGCCAATTTATGCGCAGTTAAGATTTCTGTTCAAGTTTAGCAAAGACGTTTCGTGTTTTGCAAGCAATAAGTCAGACAAAGCAAATTATACAAAATATCCCTTTCGTGACAGTCATGGAATTATTGCAAAACAACAAAGAGACTACTGGGCGTTGTTCCCACGAGGCTACATTGCGAGTGGCGGCACCTGTTGATGCAATCGTTGCATGCATCGATGATTGCATTGTGGTTCGTTTCGTTAAATCATCTACGATGTGCTGGTTCAATGATGTAATGATAGTCAATTCGCGTAAAAATAAGTGACATGTTTTGTGCACGTTCAGACTTGTTTATAGGCGTTGCGCAAGTTTGGTTTAATTAAATACTTTTGCAATTTTTGTTAAATATTTAAATCTGATGTTATTGTAAGCAGGCAGAAACCGAACACAACTTGTCTTTCAACATTAAAGGCATTGCAAGTGAACAGTAAAATTTTTAGCATCCATTGTGTTAGTTGGGTGGGTTTTTCTTTTGATGCTGTGTAGGTTGATGTATTTCGCCAGTTGAAATTTTTATAGAAAGAAGCAAAAGTAAATTTTTGATCAACACCACCAGAAATTCCTGTAACCTATTTGGTGTTGTCAACGTGAAATTTTCTTATTACTGAACCGAATAAGCATGTTTTTATCCCCTGGAATCATGCAAACTAATAGTTTTTGCTATTTCCCATTATTAGTCAAGGGATCTGAGAAAAAGAGCAGCTTGCCCCAAGATGGGTTTTTGTGAAAGGTTAGATTGTTGGGGCAGGCAACGCTAATTGTGTCAATCGTAGTTGTAATTTCATCTAATAAATCGTCATAATGCGCTGCTTCCAGTTTTTCCAAAGTTTTTTCTATTTTTCTATTTTTATTACACATTCAGCAAATAAGCAAGCACATGCACCGCATTTGCTCAAAATTTCAAAGTGTCACTTTGTACGTACCGCAATTCAAACGGTATCAATATGAAAAAGATCTATTTCGCGTCTTTGCGGTGGCAAAAATATCAACGATGTCGCTGTAGTCCAAACTGCGAACGCAAGCACTTTCAGTAGATATTAAAGCCAATGATGTAAGTCTGTCATCCATAGTAACTGCTTCCCAACATTCCCTCTGCCTTCACTTCTAATAAGTTCGAATTTAATGGAATCTGACACCATCCATCTTCGTCACGACGTATAGCAAGTGAGATTAAATCTGAAGAGAGGCTTTTTAAGATCGAGCAAGCGAGTGTTAAACTTACCGAGATTATTCCCGGTTTTTCTGGTTGAAACTTTAAATTAGACTGTCTTAACACAGTCTTCACAGACATATATATAATAAACTGACACAACAACCTTTCTTCATTTCAACTTTACATAAACTGTCTTAAGCAGCTTTCACGAAAACTTTTTTAACGTTGAACTAGAAACCTAGTCTCTCTATCTGTACGCAACTACAAAGCGATTGCACAACATTCCACAACACATTCATATGACGTAAATTTTCCCGAGAATTTCAACGCACAAGAGCGAAGCCATCGAAGTTGAGTGGCGAAGGTCAAGACTTTATTCGCAATTGGCCTTGTTCTGACGTAACCACAACTTTACAAAATACTGCATAGTGTCCGAACGTCCGCAATTCTTTTTCGAAATTAACGAATGATGATATTACATGCTTAATCTACCGGCTCTGCATTGAGGGCAAAAACCAAAAGAGTAAGTCAAGGGTAGAGAGACGGCTCTAACTTACGAATACAATATATATTGTGGGGACCCTACGAATGGTCGGGGCCCCCCCGACCGGGGGGTACGGGGCTGCCTTGCCACGGCACTGCTTGTGCTGTAGTGTAAAACGACAATATGCAAACGTACGTCTGAATAAAGCTCCCTGTAACGACTAATTCAAAACCATGATGGTGCAGGGAGAGCTTCAAAACCTTTTGCACATACGGCACAAGGTGACCAACAATGATCTTTACTTGCTGTGACGTCATCATGACAACCGAACAGTCATCCGACGACGCAACAGCTTGATTTGAACGCGGAGGTGGTAATTGACAGGAATAACGTCAGATTTCATTAACTGCTATGGCGGAATGTTGCAAACGTAATTCGGATGTTACTTGTGTGTTCAGATCATTCGTCGTTTGAGTGAAGCCAGCCAGGTGAAACGGCTTTCCCCAAACGTGCTGCATTTGTGTCTATTTATGACGCGGGGAAGCAATCAAACACACCGATGTTATCAGGTGTGTAGTTTTTCGCACAATTCAAGAGGGCACCGGATCAACTTGCCGGTCGCATCACGCAGCTGGAATTAAAAGCAGGATAAGCACACCAACATTTCACGTGAAAGATAAAATGCGGCCTCACGTTGTCCGATTTGGTGCATACGTCAGCAAAAAGAAAGTATCAGATCGTGATTAAGTTACGAGTGGGCTTACATAGAGTTTTTCCTGATAAACAAATTTGTCTGAATTAAGAATGCTGACAGGCAAAGCGTCAACAACGCCGGGTGAAGGTTTTCACAACATACTCAGTCACGTGAACACTTTGTGAAAGCTTTTTTGACGCTTGATCGCGGAGTTTCACTATAAGTCGTTCGTGAGGCTCGTTCGCTTGCGCAAAATTTTAGTCCTTGAAACATTAGAAACAGATAGAGCGCTTTTCTGCGCGTTAGTGGTCGCAGCCAGACGCGCATCGTCCAAATGTACGATCAGCAGATGCACTATACATTCAAATTGACATGCGGGGAAGGAAGCAATAAACGTCAATTCACAGCTGAAAATAAGAAGTGGCGCGACAGAACGCACAGCAATGCGATTGACTGCAACAAGAATCGTTAAACGAAGACACAAACCTCACGAACGGACACAGAGCAGCGCACTTTGCTTTCAAGAACACTGACGAACGATTTCCAAGCGTCTGACGTCACGTGCCTCGCCAAACCGACCTCAGATACAGTCAAGGATTTTTTTTGAAAATCCTTAAGGCTGAGGTATTGCAAAGCTGCAAGAACAAATTGTGGTGCATATGTTACAGAAAGCCGCCCAGACACCTTTGTTTCAGAGCAACTATCTCAATTTTGAAGCAAAATTAATGAGAGACAAATTATGGCTTCATTCAGAAAAGTTTTATTCAGAAAATATGTGTTCGGTTGTGGAATTCGAGAAGAAATTGTGTTGCTGCAAATGTTGAAAAAAACCTGCATAATCCCCGCCATATGTCTTTTGAGCACCAGAACAATCTACGACAAAAACGCCGGCACACCTTTTTCCGTCTCATGAATTGGTCCACATAACTGAACTCCAAAGCTCGCAATATCGACATTAACCGACGATGGAAACTGATCGTCACTGGCGGAAAACTTGGCCACGTGTTCGGCAACGTCAGGATTGCACGGATAGCTGAGTGTGGTGCTTTCCGAATGCTTGAAAAAGTTTTTCAACAGAGTCGTGGTTCGATCCACGTCTTCTTCGATCAGTCCGACAACCCAGAGGAAATTTTCCTGCAAATACGTCCAACAAGTCGACAACAGGTCCTTGCTCGTTTCATCCGAGCGTGAGTGACAAAAATACATACATGACAACTCAACAGACATATCCAATTTGTAGGTGCAGTTCATTTCGCAGTGGTTGTTTTANGACACAGCCCCACAATAATTTTTCAATCACCTTGAGACAGAAGAGCGCCAGCTTCAAGCATTGTTNGCGTTGTCTCTAGCGAGCCATGTTTACCATGGTGATAGATAAAGCCCAAAACAAGCAACTTTTTGAAAAATTCTTTACACAACAAAAGCCCATTGTTTCACACCCGAGGCATTGCCTGACAATTATAATGGGTCTGTGTACGTCAAAACATCAATGCCCTGCATAGAACCCACATATACAGCGATACATCTACGCGAAGTTTTTTTTTTTTTAATTTGACTTTGGTGACGGCAATTAGCGGCAGGCCGAAGCCTGAATTTTGCTTCTAGCCGAAACGGTTGAGGGGAACGCTCTTGCCCAAGGAGCGCTACGGCTATTCACTCAGTGGTCGTGGACACCCAGCCTTTCAATTGAGAGGCGGACGCTCTGCCACTGAGCTATACGCAAAGTTACGACGATGCGTTAGGGATGAACGCAACAAACCTTTTCCTTGACGATCATGTCCTTGAACTCTGAAAGTTCTGCCACCAAATCTCGCAGCGACTGTCGTTGCAAATCCGGTATCGAGGTAGATGGAATGGAAACAAGGTTCATGTGTATTATGTTTTCCAACAAACGACAACCTTGCGTGAAATCTTTTCCGTCAGCTGCCACCAATATCACGTGATCGTCTCGCAGAACGAGAGCCCCTGAATTTATTTGAAACGTTATGACGGATGCTACGAAGATATTTTATATTGTATTGCAACGCTCAGCAATCCAAACTAAACTGNTAATTTACAGTCGGTTTGCAAGAGGAATGAAACGGCGGTGGAAGAATAATCTCAGGAGCAAGAGCGATCTTTTTTCGACAGTAGTGTTGCAACCACTTCGCTGGCGTTGCGCTGAATGCGCGGTTCACCACGAATGGAATGTGCGCGAAGAACAACACCCATATACTGTATATGTGGCACGAACAAGCAATAATAGAGTGATTGCGGCGCATGATCTCTATTGTTGCTTGCTGCCACAGTGCGAAGCTTTGCGCACATGCCGCTCGGGCTTTCCGATCGCTATGTAGTACAACTAAAACAAGTATCCTATGCTGCTGCTTTTCAAAGAAACACAGCGCGGCTTGCAATTCAAAATTGAGAGCTTTTTCACTGCTTGTGTAAATTTACAGCAACACGTAAGTCTCGCAGTGTTACGGCTTGACAACATCATTACCTTTCACTTCATTTTCAGAAAATGCTTCGTATATCAACTTTTCTGATTTACAAGCCTTCCGCGTTAAAACGTGTTCGAGAAAATCCATTTTGAGCTCCGTCATCTCCGGGGGGCGCTCAATCAAACTCTGCAAAAGAAGAATGATTGCATTCTGTGATTTCTCGACGCTGAATGATATACAATGGGTATTTTCCGCTCGTTGCAGAATAAACGGGTTTCTCGCTTTCGCACACAAGATACGTAATTGGCATATTCATCCGCCAACATGCACCCCGCATAAACGCCCATTAACTGGTCATTAATGGCGGGTCGCATCCACACCCAAAGATAACACAAACCTACGGCCTGATGTTGATGCTATGACATCATTTGCCAAGCGTAATGCAGTTTGGGTCGCTGACACCGAAGGCGGTGGTAAGGTAAACCCATGTCTAACGCTACGGAAGGAATCTTGATGTTCATAAAAGCTGATAAAAAATCTAACAAAATAATTTGCAGAAAATTTAACTTACAAAAATGCTAAGTTTCCATGACAGTTGGAAAGCTTCATGGAGTAGACTGCTTTTTCGTCAAATTGGACAATATGAGCAAGCCACAAAACACGTCGCAGAGGAAAAACAATGAGTAAAGTCGGTTTGCAATAAAATTTGGTTTCATCTAACCTTACTGTATTGGTACAACATCAGGTTAGCATCAATGCTTAATTCATAAAACACCGGATTACAACTGTTTAACATTTCTCCCGCGACCGCAGGATTTTTGGAATATCACTTTAGCTCATTCTAAACGCTTCCATGTGACTTCGTTGATTGCATGCCTGTTTGCAAAAGTGACGATCCATTTCGAGTTTGATCATTTTGCAACCGCTGTGTCTTTGCGTCTGAACTCCTTCCGGCATCGGTTGAAGGTTAACTTCAACGCAACTGAACGCCAAATCCCGACGTTGTCGCGAGGCTTACAGAGCAGACTAATGGCGGCTTCACACAGAATCCGGTTACGGCTTACGATCCGGCTTATGGCCAACGGCAGTCTTCACACAAGCTCCGTTAGCCGTATCCGGGTGAATTTTCTTGGTTTCGACCGGCTTCCGCCTTACTTAAAATTGTTTCATTTTTTTTGGGTTTCGGTTTCGACTGGCTTCCGGCTTACTTAAAATTGTTTAAAGTAAGCTGGATTGCCGGTGTTGGTGTTCTTGCTGCATGTGGGATGACTGCCGTTAGCCATAAGCCGGATCGTAAGCCGTAACCGGATTCTGCTGTGAACAGGCCTAGCGCATGTTTGTCGTTTCAGCGTTTAAGTTGAACTTTGTTAGCCAATTGTTACGTCAACAGCAAAGAACCCGCCTGCTTGCTCTGCAAAACCAGAGACTACTGTCAGAACAAACTGCAAACGTCACCTGATTGTCTATAATGAACTTCATCTGCCCCGTGTCAGCCTCCTAAGCCTACATATCTTATCTTATCGAATCGAATCTTACAAGTGACAACACCTCCGTTTATTCTCTTCACATTTACAATTTGCAAAAGATTGCTCATATGCTCGCTCTCAGCCGCGATTCTTTACCGTCTGTCAACTGACCTCAGGAGGAATGCAGTGTGGAAGTTCTCGCCAAAGACTCCCTTCCCTGACCAACCTTACTGAGGAGCTTTGACGTTACAAGCGTACCAATTGATTTCGCCATTAAGCCTTTGTGTTTTTGCCAATGATCTAACGTTATTCCGATGGAACAACAGTGACACTTTCAGTGACGTAGGTGTTGGTATTCATGGTTTGGAGCAGGAGTCACCAACATGGTGCCCGCGGGCACTAGGTCGCCCGCACGGACCACGTGCTACGCCCGCGGCCCTGTTCTGACAATAGCATAAACATGATCAGTGTCTTCACACTAATTGTAAAGCCACAGCAGTGACCCACACCGAGCGAATCAATCGCAATTTATTGCGTAAGGAAATTAATTTCATGAGTTACACATCGTCAATCCTGCGCAAAAGTCGACATATGAAACAAGAAAAATTACGTACTGTTGCCAAGATCATAACTCAAGATTACAAAAATTGAGCACAATTACAACCCCTCCACTAAACACAGCTACAAAACTGTTCTACGAACCAGATCGTAACGGCNATTCAGCACACTGATTGACAAAAAATGTCTTCACATTGTTTTTATTAATGATNACATAANTGAAAACAGATTAAGCAAATCTTTATTTCAGAAGTCTGCGTATCAAACTGGTACTTGGTAGCCCTTTGCATGAATCTGTACCAGTAAGTAGCTCTCAGTTTAAAAAAGGTTGGTGACTCCTGGTTTGGAGGGAATGTTCCCTGTAAGATGCACAACTGTGCAGTACCACCAGACAATTTGCGCAGTGACATTTGTATTCTCGCGCACTTGCAACCTGTTTTTTCGGTCATAAACCGAAAGTTTGTTTTAAATGACCGAAAAAAATTAGTCGATTGGGACACAATGCCTGAAAATATGGAGCAATGCATATTGCTAGGGCGAGTTTCAATACTATTATGGGACAAATGACCGAAATGTCTCAGCGAAAAGAAATAGCTTACAACATTCCAAATGTAATATCAGATATTTGNCACACTGCCCTTTCATCGCTTAAAACGCTTNACTAGTTGCGTGTCCACATGGTCGCGCAATTGCATGCTCACTAAAAAATTTGCTCAGCGTAAAATTTTCTTAGAGAGAACACTGTTTGGAGGGCATTGCTGAAAAGGGTTTGGATGATAGGAAAGATGCCACTGACACAGGCATCCACGATACAAAAGATGTTATCGTTACCACCATCGACAAAGTCACACATCTCTGTTACAAAATCTCTGTGTTTTTGGCTATTTGTGTAGACTCGCGGATGTTTCCGCTACTTCTGTGTTCGTTCATACTCGGCCTCCATTTTTTTTCAGCGGTTGAAGCATCAACGCCACTTGCGCGTGGTCTGCCCCATTCCGTATCTTCTTTCGGGCGGCTTTGGGAGCTTTTTAGGGGGAGATGACATGCGCTTCACGCAATGTGATGATGTCGTGACGCGCCGCGTTCACATGTATTTGGAGAAGTTAATCTGATTTTCGAAATAACCAAACATGGTTGGCGACAGCAGTTGCGTTTTGTGGCTTCTTCACGAAAGCGTTTCTGCAATCCTTGTGCTTTATTTGAATATGCCTGTGAACTGCGGCTGCGCGTACGTCCTTAGTTTTGGTGTATATAAATAACGTGTCACTTTGAAAACGCAGCCTCTCTCCGATGATACAATGACGTCAGTGGCGCATCTAGGGGGTCTGTTTGGCTGTCATGACAGGCCCCTTTGTACCGCAGGTACTTAGCATTAAAGCCGATGAAACAGCAAACACTGTCACTGCAGGTCTCTACTGCGGGTGGTTTGGAACAAGCAATGGCATTTTCATACCAACATTGTATCGTATTATTACGAAACAACAACGTCCCTGTCTTGTGTAAATAGCGCCTGCGCAATGACATGAAACAATCCATGTTTTTGAACACTCTATGTCTAGTTAGTCTAAATTGATATTGCGTCGAACGCACCTGTTCTAGAATTTCCTCCTCTGGCTATGCCAGCTCCAACGCAAGCAAAGCTGTCCGAAGTTCGTACACTGCCATGCACACCAAGAGTTTTGTAATATTTCGCTTCCTGTCGAGAGGACACAGTTTCCAATCGCCAGCGTTTTGTTTTGCAGTTTCAGCCTGAATTTTATCTGCTGCTTACACCTACTAGGTTATGACAAAATTAAGTAAGATTTATTTTGAGGTTAGGTCTTCTTCAGGGCCACATCAAGTAATGCGGATTCGCTTCCGTTCCATTGATAGAGTTTACTGGCGCAAACATTAAACTTGTGTAAGGCGCTGGGACACCGAAAAAGAACTGTTTTGAACAGGTTGTCTCACCGGGCGCCCCTCGACCGTTTCATAAATTTCTATCATGGGTTAAAGTTGATGGCCGAATTATAGCGAATTTAATAAGGTTATATTTTTTTGAAAAGATTGCAGTCTGCTGGATGATCAACACAGTTGCGCGGGGGTGCTGGGTCGCAACCGGTATCTATCGTGGTTTGCTCAGTTCCTTGCGGTACTGGGCATGGCAGAGAAAGTGTAAACCCAGCTAAAATGAAACTCTGCCCGGGTGAAAGCTATATTTATACGAGGAAATTTCTAATATTGAAAGGCGCGACAGCTAGCCTCGGAAATTTTGGCCGCATTATTTGAAAAAAATATTAATCAAGCGTTTATNTTTCAACAATAACCTTTTTAGAATTGAACAGTTAAAGATGTTATTTGCTCCGCAAGAAGTCCTATATTGATTTCGAGTAATNCATTTTTACATGACGATGTAAAATCATCAGAACAATTGCAACCCAATCGTTCTTCTCCGCAGTGATTTCGCGAGTAGGCTATATTTGTAATACTGCCATCTTGATAGACAGCGCTCCACAGATACACTTGTGGAGCTGATTGTCAGCATGGAATTTATAAGTTATTGAACGTATAGATAAACAGGTCTCATTGCTGTTTAGCTGACATTTACTGATTCTTCGACAAGCTAAGTATCTTTTCAGCACTATGTTCTTATTGGAACAAACAGCGATTGTGATCGTGATGTAATAAATGCGCTGTGACCAAAGGCAATGATAACTTGGAAATCATTCCTAGTGTGTTTTGACCAACACTATCTATTCTAAATGGTCAGTTGCGCTAGGCTACTAGCCAAGTTTGATTGGGTTTTATAGGTAGAGCTCGATCGATAAGGCTTTTTTGGGCCGATACCGATGTTTTTGTTCTTCATATTGGTTATATAACCAATGCCGATACTTTGCAACACTCAAACTACAGTTGAAAGACAATACTTCAGTGCGATGAAANAGCGTATAACATCGAATTCTGCACAAACCTGTGTTCCTAGTATAGTCAATCACCACGGCGCCTCGGCTACCCTGGTTTGTTCGAAGGCAACCATCTGCTTAACGCGCAAAAACCACAGAGCAAATGTTACGTCATAGACTGGTTTACTGGGGCGGTTGCACAACGTTCTGTACTACGCACTACGTGATGCAGTCGGAGGGTTTTGCGTCATAAGCAACAGTACAGATAATTCGCGTTAATTCAGAGACGAAGTAGGAAGTTGGGTTTCCGAACCCTCCTGCAGAAAAGTAGCGCAGCGGCTTTAATGAGCAAGTATTGCCCATATGCTGTATATCGGCAGAATTTTGCCGATATGATACTTTGGCAACATCGCAAAATTCATCGGTCGGTTTGCAGTCCTANGAGAAAATGTGGTTTCATGCTGAAAAGTGATATCAAAAGCTGCCCTTCCGCGACAGACCCCTTTTTTCCAGGCTAGATTCGCCACTGAATGATGTGGATATATTTTGCGTGGTATTCTTTCTTAATCCTGACGTTAAGCAAAACTACGTACAGCTTTGAGGTTGGGTGAAACGAAACGTAGTTTAATCAAGGTTTTCATGATAGTCAAATTCATTTAAGTCGTACAAAGTGTTGATCACCCTTTCAGGAATACGAAAACGTAACCAATCCGTACAATGAATAGGACACAAGATATTTTCAATTACTCCTATGGCAGGTCGCCAAAAAATGTTAAACAGTTGTAAGCCGATGAGTTAGGAGTTAGGTTTTGATGCTAATCTGACGATGCAGTAGTAAGGTTGGATGAAACCAATGTTAATACTTTACTACAACCATTTCCACAAAACAGGTCTAGGCTGATAATAATACGATAAATGGAAGATTCTCTTTCATGTAACAACATCCGCCATGATTTACACCCTGAGACACAAGCTCACCATGCGTAGTATTTCATCTTCAGCAGCTTCTATATAAAGATCTTCACCTTTAAATTCCACCACTTCGGTTTCTAAATTACATTCCAGTTCCACTTTACCGGCAAACTTTGCATTTAGACGTTTGATCACATCGCAGTTGATCAGAATTCTGCTCAGAGCGGTAAAAAATCAGGCGCACGTATTTTGCACCAGAACATTTAAAGCAGGGCATGCAACCACTGCTAAAAGTTGTCCACTTACACATCCCTTCAGAATTAAATGCAGTGTAAAATGTTTGGCGAGTTAAAGAAACACCCGGAGCATGTGGCGTCGCCAAGTGGCGATTGCTTGACTTTAAGTCTTTACAGATCACCTCAAGCAGTTTCCATAGCCAATATGCACAAATGAGTGGTCCTAATGAGGAAATTTCGTCAATTTGACACAGTGTTCTCGTAAAGTAACGTGAAATCATGTGCAGTAAGTGTGAATGATAAGTACAAGCTTGAATCATTGCGAGAAGATGGGAGCAGAACCAGGCAGGAGATTCCTCAAACAGCCGGCTGCAAAGCTAGAGCCAGTAATTGTTGTGAAATCATGTGATAAAAGAATCGTCATGTTACACGGTGCAGATTCAACTAATCCACGAGCTCGTGTACAGGACACGCAAAACAATATATCAGCACAAGAAATCAATTTAACAATCTGACCTGCACAAGTCTCTGGAACAGGGTTTCTGTTTAGAATTGCTTTTTTTTGTAAGGTTCTGCTTAAAGATGGCCACGCATTCCATTACATCCCTCGACAAACCTTTAATCACGATATAGTTACCTTGAACCCTGAACAGCAAAACAACACCGATGCGGTTATCTACAACTGCTATGACTCACAACCCTGCAAGGAACTAAAGCACGGAAATATTACAAGCAATACATCTCGCATTCAGTTTCACAGTTCTGTTGCTGATGAAAAGTTAGTAACAATGATACCATAAACTTGCTTCACTAAATCGTTATGCGACGTTATCACTAAATCGTCATCATTTTGACAAACACAACGTAAGCCAACAAGTAGATTGCGTCATAAACTAAGGTTACATGTGTGTCAGCATTGCAACTCATCACTGCAAAATATGTGCTTCAGGAATCCACTGCAAGTAAAATTTGATCCACCATTCTTAAAACCAAATTTATCTTAAAGATGAAATTACTATGCAATATTCCAACCATATGTTTATTAATGTCAGCACATCACATTCTGCAAAACAAAAGCAACCATTGTAAATTTAATTATAACACCGGCAACCAATTTTTTGACCTAAAAAGTTAAAATCTTGACTTTATAATTTATAAATCTTGACTTTATTTTGACCTATCAATTTTCTGTGTTTGCAACTGCAAAATAATTTAGCCATAGGTATTGAGGATATTCATGCACTCTATGCTTCGAAATTTAAACAAATTTGGTTGTTTAACTTTGGGGATGATATATAAACTACAGTAGAGTCAAATCTGAGAACATTATGAAGTTAGAACACATGCGTGATGGGTTCAGCAATTACCAAGCCAAGTTTGTAATACCACATTTCTTGCCTTACCACGCCTATATCCCACACAATATTCAAACGTCCAGTAGTAGGTAAAACAATATTATTACGTCAGAAATCGCAGAAAACCCATTATTATTATTATAGAATTGCAACTAAACTTGCAAAAGTGTATCAATATCTGTTGTTGTAGTTTCAATAAAATATTCGACAAAGAGAAATAACTGTGCTACAAGAAAACTTCAACCCAACGATAAATTTTGACTTTTTTTTGACCTAATAACTTTGGATTACTTCATGGTACGAGCGTGAAATCTAGTTTGTGGGCGTTTGACAAACTTTAGAAAAGGCAGAAACATTGACTTTTGGTTTCCCTAATCATAACAATTATTGAAAGCGGCTAACAACTCTTAACAGGTAAGTGTGCATCACTCTTCTGAGCCTTGCTCCAGCACCAAAGTGTTTCATCTTCATATTCCCTAAAAATCACATTCCTTGAATAAAATCACATTCACTTACGTCAGTGACATGCTGGCTGCTTTTGCTTTTCGAAGATCTAAAAACCATTGCGGTTTTGAAGCAGCAAACGTTGCAGCAATGTCTTCAGTCATTTCAATTCTTTCATCAGCCAGATTGTCTAGGAAGCGTTCCAAGCACTCAACACATTTCTTAAGGAAGATGGGACGGGATTTCTTAATACAAAACAGATCGCCTGAAGGTATTAACTCGACATCACTTCTGCATATAGATCCAGGACTACAACAAACGAAGCATCGACACCGTTCTCAAACCCTTTATGGGTCATTTGTACTTGAACCGCTTGCAAAATGAATCAAACCCAAGGTACACTTTTGCAGTTTATTCTACTAAAGTATACACCAAACAATAACCTCTTGCCCACCTGCCGTCCCACAGGTTTAATTTGCAACGGAATTTTAGAGCCAGCAAAGCTACACAGATGTTTGCAGCTTTCGTTTAGCTTTTCCTTCAACATTTTGTGCTTCATTACAAATAGGACATCTTCTTCTCTTTTTTTCTTCGGGTAGTACGGCACCATTTTGAAGTTGGTACTGCTGCTGGTTGTGCTGTGGGAAGATTGCGCATCAGCACTCCCAGGTTCTCTGCGAAACAAGTCTGAGGATTTTCGAAGCATACCAACTAAACGTTCAATAAAAATACAGAGTAGAATAGACCAAACAACGAATCGTACAAGTCTCTAGACGTCGGTTGTTTTGGATCGGCACCCAACCACAGCTTCAACAAGACGCCAGAGGCCATTCAGAAAAGGTTGCAGGTCCCAGCATTGCAGCGTGATTAGCTTCATTTAAAGCAGGGGTGGGAAACCTGCAACCTGCGTGAACATTTGATATGCCCGCATCAGAATTTTCGTTACCTTATTTAGAATACAAAATCGCGTCAAAACGAATCTCCATGATTAGCAGGTACCTTGATAGTATGTCATAGCAAACCTCTATCCGTCGTAGTTAGATAAAGGTAGAATTTCAGAATAAATTTAAATGTTGCTTCCCACCCGCCAACGACAATCCACAATTGATGCGGATCGTGAGAGCAAATAGGTTACCCACCCCTGAGTTAAAGAAACTGAAGTGTTGCCTAATTACGTTAAACTCACTCGCTGCTTTAAAACGAGCTAGATGTTGTTGGCAGGCGTTGTTGTATTGGGGCAGAGGAAGCTCTTGTAATTGTAAGGAGCTTGTGTGTATGTCCGTTTTGGGACCTATTGACGAGTTGCTGTTTTTGTTGCTCACCAGTCAAAAATAACTTATCGCTTGTATTTTTAATTGCAGGCAACCACGACATGTGTACTCCAGGTTTTGCACTTACTTTTGAGCGAATTAAAAATGCACTTACTTTTTGAGAGGTTACGCAAGATTTTCTTTTAGTTATGTGTTTTGCGAGCAGTCTGCTGGCCCTTACGTACTGCTGTTGTTAAGTAAAATGCTTCCCCTGTTCAGAAAATTGCTTCAACTTGTAACGTTTGTTGTACGGGTACAATTAATGAAAGCGAAGGTAGATATTATAACGAGGTGGTTTTCCCAGTCTTGTCGACGAGGAAGGGATTCCATAGATTAGGACAGTGGACTTACAATTTGTCCATCTCCCATCATTGATAATTTCACGTCATAGCAGGAATTTTTTAACCTGAATACCATTATTATATGCTCATAGCACAGTAAGTATTACATGTACATACTCACTGTCGCGGCGGAATGATGAGAGATCCAAAAAAACAAGGTTGTTGACTACCCAAAAAAGGGTCACCCTATTATCATCGCCCAGGCTAGTTGAAAGTCCCAGGGTGTTTTAGCCGTGGATATGCAAAGGATAGATATTAGACATGCACATGATATAACGTACTTCGTATTACCAGTTTTGTGGGAATCTCATGGGATAGGACAGTTGCAAGTTACCATAGGATGGGACAGAAAAAAGGCGTCCCATGGACAAGCCTGGGTTTTTCTGTAATCCGCTTGTCAAAACCGGTTGCAGCGAAAGGATCAGCACGTTTTGAATTGAAGGAAGGTAAATCTTCCGATCTCTCCAGCAGTACGCACAAACTTGCAATTCAAGCTTGGTAAGGGACTAATACCGGTTTTTGCTGCGTGATAGCGTGACTGTTTAAGGCCAAGCAAAGGGAAACAAACCTGCAGAACACGTCTGGACTCCCAACTCCACCGCGCAACCAGTACTAGTTCCTAAGTATGCTTAAATGTAAAATGACGCACATAGAAAAGAAAAAACACAAAAAGCAACCATATAAAATATTTAAAGCATTTTTGAATTCACTAAAAAAAAACAATAATGTTGAAAACTACAAAAACTGAACAACAATGAAAACTTTAATGTAAACAATCGTATGTGCCACAGTGATAAGCTTGCAGGCCTAATCCACAAAACCCCCAAAACCGGGTTGCGGGAAAAGATGTAATTTTGGTTGAGCACATTACCTGCGCTGATTGCAGTCTGTGTTTTCGTCTCAGTACTCTTTTCATTGTGCGTTTAATGCGTGAAAAATTCCTCAACAATGCTATGAAAATTGTTATTTTACCTACTTCCAATATAAGAATGGTGAAATATAAGTGATGGTGGTAATTTCCGACCTGCTTCCATCGCAACGATTATCTCCGAACTATTTGAGCATTATATTTTATCGAGTATTTTCACCACTTCTTGTCACCACTGACAATCAGTTTGGTTTTAAGCCAGAAAATGGCGCTGATCTGGGTGCATTTTTTCGTTTCCTAAGGCGTTTGACGAACCAACCACAATATATTGCTTGCAAAGTTAATTACGTGCCATGTACCTATGTGCATAGAAAACTGCTGGTAAGTTGCTACAGGAACCAGACCATGCAAACGAAGTGGAGCACTTGTCTTTCAAGCCTCTTCGCTGTAACCAACGGGGCGAAACAAAGATGAGTTCTCAGTACATATATATTCTCTATCTGCCTTTGCGAACTTTCAGTTCTGTTGGACTCGGCCAGATTGGGATGTAACTGTGGTGGTTTGAGCCACCTGATGTTTGCTGATGATATGTGTGTTTAGTCCGAGCATAATCGGTCTTCAGCACCTGCCCTCTGAATATTTGTTGTGATTAAGTTACTGAACGTGAACTTGTTTGTGATTGGTGAAGACAGACAGTGTAGTTTTTCACCTAAAAATACACACAGTATGTTGCACCAATTGTTTACCTGAATGGCGTATGTGTGAAGTTTGCTGAAAAAGTCAAATATCTTGGTGCATTCCTTCATGCCTCAATAAAGGATGACATGACATTCAGAGACAAGTGAAAACACTTCATTGTGCGGCAAAAAACTTCAAGGCACCACTGCTCAGTGCTCTACAGCAGTTAAAATATCCTGTTTTGTGCCTATTGTATGGCAATGCATGGCTGTCAACTGTAGTTCAAGTATGCACAGTCTGAAATCATTTTAATTTAACGACGACGAGCGGCAGGCCGGAGCCTGAATATACTGTTCGTCGCGTCATGTCGAGCGAACCAGTTCACGACGAACTGTTAACGAAAGATGGCAAACAAATGACAAACAACTAACAAAAGATTGCAAGCACGAATAGAGGGTTGGTAAACTGC
>JGI24021J15306_10002872_pt1 | contig 19036 bp, 10 predicted proteins | sample Ectturendosymbi1_FD_15306 | JGI IMG/M metagenome (IMG submission 15306)
AGACTGATCGACCAGTGACCATTCCAACCGCTCATGGACAAACGTGGCAAGGCCGTGGTTCCTGCTCAGGACTGACCCAGCTAGTGAAAAGTTGGGAATCACTAGCTTGTCCGCAGTTGGTCTCCAGTAGGACGATGATGAAAGCCTTGTTCTTATAGGCTAGACGCTCAATGACAGAGATCTTGTCTGCACTAAGCCTCTCGGTGTTCCGCTGGAGTATGTTGTCGTGGGTCTTTCGGCAGCATTTCTGCTGCCGCACCCTGAAAAGGGCGCTTCATGACCTACCCCATACCGAACACATCCAGCACGGGCAGCAGTGGTTGCTTTCGTATTGACAGGTTTAGTTGACCCTTGTAGCGCATGTCGTACAGGAGGGCTACGTACAGGCACCTGTCATCCTCCCAACGCGCTAATTTGAATTCAGTAGTTGTTGCGCATGGCACAATAACTTTTAACATGCTTGGTCTTTTGCAACCAAATTTTAGACGCTTCTGAAAATTTGAGGTCAATCGGGCAAGTACTTTTTGAATTATTCGATTTTGAGTATAGCTGTTGGATGAAAACAACCTAAAAACCGTCCCGCACCAGCTGAATATTCGCGTGGAATTCACACCGCACCGAAGGTGTAAAAAAAAATTTCGGCATAATGCACGAATTTTGCAGTCTCGGTCTCGAGATTTTAACCAGATCTCTGAGGTTAAGGTCTCGACTCCATCACTGCTACGTAAACAACCTATTTTTACCTATAGTTAACTCTTTCTGAGGAAAACGTTCCCTTACGTCGCTTGGCCCAAAACTGTGGTCTTCAGTACCAGACTGCATCAAGTCTTATGCCACTTTTACCTTCAGTTAGAAACTTAATGCAGACTATTTACTTTTTCCTGTGCACATCCCATTGTTTCGCCATGAAAGTACACTTCATAGTTTTTTTTATTCTTTTGTACTTCATAAATTATTTCTTTTTGCATTGTTTGTTTACTACACCAAATTTCCTCAATTAAATTTGATCCACTCATCTTTGTGTTCGTAGGCATTCGCTTTCATCTGTAAATTTACTTCAACCTGTTTTGTATTTGTTTGTCTTCCTAACTGTGCTTATTTGGTCGCCAAGTGTTGTTTTTCAACACTTTTCAAAGTGATAAACGGGGTTGGTTGACTACTGTAGATGACTGACATTGTCATTCACCAATCTTATATGATACCGTGCCATTCTTTGTTTACATTACATTGATCAGCTATTTGCCATTGCATTTTCATTTATTCTAATGTTCACTGACAATTGGTTTCCTTATTGTGCGATGGCTCCTCGTAATACTTCTGTTTATTAGCTGAGTCATATAAAACAATAAATAAATCAAATCTATGTTGAACTGTGCTAAATGCTGACGTAGAGGTAGGCTAATACGGTATGTATAACGATGATGAGTCAAGGCAATGGATCAATGAAAGACAGACTAATTCTGTAACTTCGATGACATGATGCACAACATAGAAGACTTTCATGTGTTGTTTTGCTAGCAGTTCCGCTTAATCTGTACAGTAGGCTGGATTCCTTGTAGTGGACTTGTAGGCAACAGATGGGTTTTGCAGGTTGAAATAGCCTACTTTGGCCAGGAAGGTGGTATGGTTCGTCTGTGTGATGACTACTGCAACAGTTTTGACGATTTTGAAAATAAGAATGCACGAAGCCGAATGTTACTTACTTCAGTAGTGGCTCACGTCCAAAGTGTGGAATGGTGATAGCAGTCGAAAAACGGATGCCTTTTAACTCGCAAGCCAATAGATTAATTTGATGATTCTGTGTCGAAAATGCTATTTATTTCTTATCAGTGAGGTCAATTGAAAAGATTTTGCCACGAGAAATGAAATTGATTAATTCTTGTTCGTGCCCAATGCTGTCGACGTTCTAGCGTACGTGCTCCGCGTGGTTTGATTACGATCAACTGCCAACCTGTTGAAGTGTTAGAATGGCTTGTGGAAGGCGACAACCACCACGGCTGGTGAACCTTCACCGTTTCGGACTGGTTGCGAGCCTGGTGAACACCCTACCAAAATGGCCACCGTGCGCCACTGATGATGCTGGGTTTTTCAAGCTGAAGGTAGTTAATTTTGTAGCAATCAATGGAAATTGTCGTGCACAGCAAGAATTCTGTTTCAATAAAAGTTTCAAAAAAGAAATTGTACAGTAGAATTTGCCTAATTCGTCACCTCAAGCGGATTATAAAAAAGAGACGATTTAGGCGAAGTGACGAATTATGCAAACAGGTGAAAACTCTTATCACAGAAGCTCGTATACTTCATCATCATAGTAACTTGTATAGGCCTATATAATGTTCTTAATTGAAGTAAAATACTGTACAAGTTACGACGTTATGGTTGAATACAATAATTAATTCCTCTACTATATCTTGACTCCTCCATCTAGTCTACCACCTTTTACATCTAACAAACTTTAAAGAATTTTCGTGTTCTCTCAATGGGGAGTCGGGTCGCGCTTCGCACCTCGTGTAGAAATTCGATAAACAAATTATGAGTCGCAACAATTCTCAGATAAAGATCCTTAATTTGTTTGAATTCCCACAGGCACTAGCTGCTTAGACAATACATCAAAAGCGAAACTGCAAATGGCGTATAAACCGAACAAAACGCTTCTCAGGGATAGAAAGAGGTGACGAATTGGGTAAACTGACGAACAAAAATGTACACAAAAGATAGGAATTCTGCCGGGACCGACGAAAAAGTAACGAATTAAACGATGACGATTTAATCAAGTTCTACTGTACTATTTCAACATGCACGAGCTAGGACTCGTAACTTAGGAGTGCGATTTAAAAAATGATTCAGTTGGACTTCTGGAGTTGGATAAAAAAGAAATCCGACTCCACCCAAAAACTTCCGACACCCTGGTTCTGAATAACGAAACTGCTTGAATAACATTGGGCACCACTTTTTAGCTTGTTGGGTGCCATTTTGTATCTTGCCGGGCACTTATTTGCAATAAAAGACATAGGGGAAATATTAAATAATTGACTCGACAATGGCTCGAGCTTACAAATCAATTACCCACTTTATACTGCACTATTATCGGATTAACGCGTGAGCGATTCGTCGCCCTTGGCTTACCTTCGTGAACGCACTTGCGAACTCGATCTTGGGGCGTTTTTACACTGCAAGGAGCTTGAAGATTTGCTTCGTGCGCTTGGCCTATGGTATTGCAAAAACTGTGGAATAGGTGAAAGCTGATTTCACTACAGTAAGGTGATTCCGTAGGCGTGGGTGGAATCGCCGAGACGTGGTTTTATTTAGCGTAGTCCGAAAAATAACAACCAGCAGAGAAAATCGTATAGAACTGCTGCGCGATGAGGTCATGACAACCGCGTCGCATCGTAATTGCACTCTTCAAGTGACTTTAATAGAATTTGAACAGCTTCTACAGGGAAGGAAATGTGAGTTTGTTTTTACATTGCGAAGCCACTTCGTTCACTTCAGTCAGGATCATTAACCAGTCTATTCTCTGCAGTACAATAAAACAGTGTGAAATATGAGGATTCACAGCACTTTGTAAGTGGTAATCTATGAACAGTAGGTACTGCAATTAACCAAATTGCAATTATAACCTATTTCACAAATTTTAATGACACATTTTATGCCACTCCATGGGAAATCATAGCCATCATAGCCACATAATTGGGATACAAAGTTCAAAGTGCAGCCTATACTGAAGTCATCCACTTCCAATATTACATATTTTGCACAGAGGTTGAATTATTCTGCTATACCAAGGTGTAATGAAAACCTATTAATCAGTATTGGGGTAATAGTCCTTCAGTCCAATATCCGATGTCTTGTAACCTACCGAATAATCATTCAGTTTGCTTAACTGATTCAATTTGCTGAATGTTTCCCTAACTAGGTGTGGTTAGCCTAGGCAAAACTACTAAATAAATTAATGCGTCATTTTTGCTACAGATTAGCTTGAATAGGCTAATCTGTTCCGCGGTGGTGGTTTTAGCATCAAACAAGTACAGAAAAGGTTGTCCAAGACTAAATAAAAACCACCCAACCACTTTTTCACTCCAATCCCTTATTATCGGATTCCCAACCTACCTCTGCTAGTTGGATTCGCTGAATTGGGTATGGTTGAAAAAATGCGCGCTCAAGCAGCTCGGTGAGACACTCACGGTCGTCCTTGTCCTTGAGTGATTTGTGGGATTTCCAATCCAACGCGAATCCGATAACAGTGCAGTGTAAAGTGGGTAAATGACTAGAAGTGACTTGACAATTCTTGCGACTTGACCAAGTCATGACTCGACAAATCACTGTCACATGTGCAGGATTGATGATGACGTCGGAATCACACCTTACAGTAGAGCAAGTAAAAGCGTGACTGACAGATAAAAAGGTTATCGAATCGAACAGCACGCACAGGAACAAATTTTTAAGTCAATTAAATCTTAGCATGCAACTGCATGTAAGTGGGATCTAATCAAACAGTGAGATATAGTGCGTGCATCTATCAGATCGTGTAGCAGAACCATGCTTGTACTGCTAAAGCTTCATTTTTTGATTGATACTGGATGAACAATGTCCGAAGCGTCTGAAAATCAATTTTTTAAAGTTTATGCTTAGATCGTGCCTCACATGTTTTAGCCACTGTATGTTTGGAAAGTTACCTACAAGTCACGCATCACAGCTTATTTGCGTGAGGACACAGCTTAACCGACCACAACATCTGCAATAAAGACTACATTGTGCGAAATAAAAATGCAAATTTTTTGCCTCTTCATTTGCAATCAAGCACATATTAGGTTAGGCAGAGTAACGCAGCCATGTTAATGTTTGTCTGATATGGTGATACAGGGGTAGCCTAAACAGCAGAGATTGAGCGGCATTGCAAACTTAGACTGTCCGCTGGTAAAATGTTTGCTCAGTTTCAAACCACCATTCTGCTGATCCTTGCAACTGATCATCCAGTAAACGCTCGTAATCTTTGGCGCTGGCTGTCACGTATGTTGCAGACCACGAAACAGAAGTTTATACTTTCAATCAATTGGCTGGCTTCATTTCCATCATTCACCGCTCTGACGCAACTCCAAACTTGCTAGACGCATCGGCTAGCATCTCAAGGTAACCACCTGACAATTCCAGATCTTCTCTCTTCCAAAGCGAAAGAAGCAGTCGGCTTCAGCGACCTTGAGCTTCATGCATCGACCTTTTGTATTTCAGACAGTTCTCTTCGCTTTTTGAGCGTGCTGTTGAACTTCTCTTTTCCTTCCCTGTATATCCTCATCACCTTGTGCGCCACGTCAGTCCGGTCCGCGTCCTGAAGCGCTTCCACGAAACTGCGTCGTCAGCAAGTCGCCATTTACCAAAATCTCGCGCTCAGACGACGCAAAACACGCACAAACGCGATAAGGTCGCGCTTTCGAATTTCGGAACGACTGTAATTAGAGAACGGTAAGCTAATATTGTGGGGTGGCAGTCTTGAGTTTCGGTGATTTTTGAATCACGCTGAATAAAATACGTTCAACTCGGGCTTTTCGACCGCACCAGGGCAGTCGCACAGAAATTCAACGACCGCGATGACGTCAATCAAATCGAGATTACCTTTCGACACAGTCGTCTTCGTGACTGTGCATGATGGCCCACTTGCGAAGCATCCGGTAAATATACTCCGAAGGTTGTCGCGGATGAGCCTCTTGCAATCTGTGGAAACACTCCATAAAGCTACTTTTTCGATATAAAACAAAAAGACAAACTGACTCGGCAATCCGTCATGAAATGCAAATAAAGTTGCAATATTATTGCGGTTCGCTATGATTTTTCGGTCGCTTCTGTCTCTGAGCTCACCTTTCCATGCATGCTGTGCTGAGGCCGAGAAAACTCCCCAACTGCTGCCACTCTGCACCGATCAGGGAGGCGAAGTAACGCAAATTAGCTTCGTTGAACATTCCAGTACCTGCGAGAAACAGTGAAGTACAGCTGGGCTGTGGTCTCGATAGCAAACAGTTTGCCACAAGGCGCAGCAGTGTGAGGCACGGCAGTTCAGAAAAAAAACAAGAAAGAAGTAAGCGAATATTACAGAACACTCTCTATCTCGTCTTTATCACACCTACAGATTTCAACTAAACGAAGTTAATTGCCATCCAACATGCACAAAGCGGAAATAAGCTTTCACACTGTTTAGCCATTGAAACTTTTTCGCGTCACACGGTAAAGTTCAAGTTCGCTCGCAGGAAGTGATACGTCTGATAGTTTTGAGCATAGCGGTATAGTCACTTACCAAGTTCACCGAAGTTCAACTCATGCTCAATGCTCTCAGCCAGCTTGACAGGCGAGTTGTCTTTCTGGGAACAAGCGGTCGTTGCACGGAACAACGCAAATGATCGATGCATTCGCATGATTATTAAAAACGGGCAGTTAAGCTGGACTGAGATGAACACCAGATCAGATGTTTAGCATGTGGCCGTATCGACTTTTACTCAAGAACTCGTTTTTTTCAGAAACTTTTCTAGTTCCACGATTATCTCTTCACCGAAAAAAAGTGTTTATGTAGAGGTTAGAAGATAAGTCAGTAAAAATCAAAGACACATTGAATGACACCTTAAGAACTATGAGCACATTGCCCAGGGGAACAGTCTCCTCATCAAAGTTGCTCTTTGACGAAGCCCGATTCTTTACATTATCACCACAGCTTGATTCATCGCTTTCATTTCGGAGGCCTCGTTTGATCGCAGACGATCGTCGATCTCCGAGTTGCAAATTCGCGCGTTGTTTTACGTCATCAGATGCTGCCAACGTCGAGGAACGAAGTGACATGACGCACAACAGCTTTTCCAGATATACCCAGTGTACAGTGCACTTCACGCTATCCATTTCTTATTTATAAGTTTTGAAATCATTAATCACATTTGTGAACAATGATGAAACAAACTTGTATGAGTCAAGTGTTGTTCGCCTCGCCAGAAATCTTTGAAAAATACGTTCAGACTTCCTTAAATAATTGCAGGCAAATAATTTCATGACTTGGCACCAACAATTGGGAAGGAAAAAGTTTACGTTTACTCTATCAGTTTTAATTGACAAACATAGTTCAACTTTGCGTGGCCAGGTCTGTGACCAGCACTGCTCAATAGTGTAACGTCTCCTGTCACCAGCGGCCAACGCTCAGTTGCAACAATTTTTAAACGAACCAAATGCGAAAAACACTTATTTCTTATCTGTTTGTCTCCGGTGCAAAGTAGATATTGTATTGACTGGTAGTAATGCACAAAAACATTTCTACACTCAACAGCATGGAATAGGTTTGTGCAGGAGCATTACACAGGCAAGCAATACAGGGAGGCAAAAGCACCTACGAAATGCACAAGCGATTGGAGCAATCTCTCATCACCACCCAGAAGTTTCACACAATGAGTTAAGAAACGGAAAATTTGTGAAAAGCATCGGACATTTGAACATGGCTGTTAAAGGCGTCAAATGAAGATGACCAAAGCTTCCGACTGAAAATTCGTAAAAAATAATCGGAAACGTTTCCGTGATTAGTTTTCAATATCTGTTTAGTTTTGATGAACGCCATTAAATTGTTTCGAAACAAACGGACTAAATGTCTTGGATAACTTTCAGTGTTTATTGCAAAGGTACCTTTGCAATAAACACTGAAAGGCAAACGTCAAAACCTAGAGAGGTCAGGGTTGTATTTCAGTATAACTCTAGCCGACCGGCAAAGCGTAATGCTACATCGCCTGTCTAAGACGTTGTTTGCGTTTCGTATAAAAAAAGGCACAACACATATTTCTTATTTCGAGCGACAGCTTCCACAGTTGGATAAGAGTGAATAAGCAGTTTATAGCGAGACAGTTATCCGATATTCCACCTTTTACTTACACACGAAATCAAATCGAGGTAGTATTCGGTAAAACGCGACGTATCCAGTCGGCGACCTGCTTTCGACCCCTGATGCAGGTTCAATGCAGAATCTGATGCAGAGGAATAATATTTCAACCCGGGTTGGAAATAACGTTGAAACAAAATTTGTGAAAAACGCCACAAAAAGATTACTTTCAATCAAAAAGACAACGCATTACCGACAATAGAACATTTGTCAGAACTGTTGCTTGTGAAGGCAAATACTTCTTTCAGCTTGTGATGGGTTCAAAAGTTCAAAATGCCAGCGGTTTGATTTAGAATGAGATTCTAAAATCGTCGAGCTAAGATTTAAAAATAGCTAGCGACACCTCATGAAGTTGTTGCAGTCATGAAAAAGTTCGATAGTTTTGCTAAATGTAACGTCAAAACATGCTTCTGCTGTGTGGTTTTAACACCACAACATATTGTCGCAGCGATACAATGATGTTTATTCCGCATTTCATTTTCAAGCATAGAAAAACCTGCAAAAGTTTTCTTTCCAGCATAATACTTTTTAAAAAGTCTACCGGCAAGCTTTAATGTTATTACTAGAAGTTTTTTTGAAACAGTAGGCAGGCCGGTGCAGAACAGTCATCAAAAATGATAAGATTTTCTACCTATTTATAACCCTATAGCCTGTCTCAGACTTACCAAAACGTGCAGCCAATAAATACCAAAAAGAATCTGTGCATGGGTTTATGGTTTCATCGAACAAAATTGAAAAAAAATACAAAATGGCTCGGTTGCAGTTACGCTTGATTTTTCCGCTCGTTGCAAGTTGCAAAGCGCTCTGATGTTGGTTTTCTTAAACTTACGAAACAAACGAGCTCGTAGAAAATTAAAGTTTCATCATGCAAAAATTGCCGCGCATAGCTCGATAGCACGACAGCAAGAGTTTCAAATCCGTAGTGGTCAATTGTAAGTTGATGCTTTTAAATGCCCATGTTAAAGGTATGAGTTGCACAGTGATAACAATCCTTGGGTAAAAATTCACGCCCCAGCAGTTCAAATTAATAAGAAAGCTACTTCGAGTGACAGCCAAATCTTGTCTTGGTCTTTGCACAACAGTGTTGGCCTAGAGCTGCATCTACCCTCAAAACAGGTTTCGACAGGCAAAGATAAACTAGCAGAACGCATAGTTTAAACGCACCTCGAAAATCCGCTTTTTTCTGGCGGATACTGACTGTGAAATCGTCGAACTAGCACCTGGTTCTCCAAGTGCTCTTTGTCTGCATCTCCGTATGTTTTCGTTTGAAGCTCTCCAAGAACCTTAAAAACTCCCAGTGACGCTCAACAGCAACAAAAAAGGAAAAGCCATAAAAAGAAACAAAAAAAAAACGATTTGACGTGAAGTAAAACTATGGTCGTTTATCTCATGCTTCTTTCGTGATCTTTGGCCACATTACAAAATGCAAGCAGTTGTGCGAGACCGCCAAAACACGAAGCAGTGCCTAAGAAAGCCAGATTGCCTATTTCTGTAAATCAAAAAACATACATAAACCATTGCGAATGTATTGCAAGTTTAACATGGTGACTGAATGTCTATTATGTGACTGAATGTCTCCAAAAACAAATTCGACAAGACCGGAATTAGGTGGTAGGACAAAACAATGCAGGACCAGCTGCAAGCAGTCCTGTCTTCAAGAAAAATCTGATGGTTACAATGTTCTGTCGCTTATTTTTACTGCCAACTTCTGGTTACGTCTTCGATATTGCCAGGTTGTTATAAGGTCGAAATGTCCTGTCACTGAATCTTTGTCGTCGTACGAACGTACAGCGCAACCAATGGTGTGAAATTCTCTCTTTTGTTCACTCTTGGTATTCATCCTCCATCGCAATTAATTCGCAAACGTTGACTGGCTCAAATACAGGCATAGACTCATTGTGGCAACTACCCATGACAAATATGTCTTTACTTTTCAAACAGGTTGTCTGAAAATCACATTGCCTTCTAAGTCAATTTGTGAAACGTTGAGTGTGATCTCCGAAGTGCGTCCCCAGACTCTATGCAGAGACCCTTAAGTTGATGCATGGACCAATGTGGTCTTTATTACTTTCCAAAGATTTTGTAGGGCAACCACCAAAGAAAAAAACATCCGCTAAAACACACCAAATCAGTTCTGACTTAGCTGGATCTGTTCTGATATAGGCACAGCGGTTCCGATTTAACTAAATATGTTCCGATTTAAACTAAATCTGTTTGATTTAGCTAAATCTGTTCTGATTTAACTGAATCTGCCTGATTTGACGTTTTTTTGTACGAAATGACTCTGCTACAATTTTTTTACGAACGGCGCCCCATAGTCAACTTTGACTGATAATCCGTTTGTCTTTCCATGGTGTTAGGTGAAGCAGTGCGCAGCCGTAAACGACATGATCAGTAGTAAGCTTTTCTCAAGAGTCAGACGCTGATGAAGGTAGGAGGCAACACTGGAACATATTGTACGAGAAAAGAGACTCGAATCTCACAAGCCCAAAGGATGGAAGTTGTGAATTGCTATTAAACACGGTTAGACGACTTTGCACGGCAGCGAATGTGAAGACGCAACTGTGCCTTAATTCATGAAAAAATGTGTGTGGTCATGTAAAATTTGTGTGGTGGCTAGGTAACTTCGTGAGAACGTCATACACCGAGCGTCAGTCAAGGCAAGAGCAGCAATCACAAATTTCAAGGTCATTGTACAACGTGACCGAAGTCTGAATCCAGCAACTGTCACGACCAAGTCAAAGTTTTATGTGCGTGGCGTAGGATGCATTAAATCATGCAAAGAAATGAATTTGTTAAAAACGGATTAAATATTGACAGTGATAAACGTAAGAAAAACAGCAAACATAATACCTTTATTTTAAACTGGTCGCCTTCAAGTAACTCTTGCACTTCTGTGTAAGAGTCGTCACCACTGTAACCTTCTTTCTTCAGTTGAATGATTCGCTTCTCTGTCAGACTTGCCCTCACGCACTGTGCAATCACCACAGTCGGGACCATAGCTTTCTATTGCACACAAATAAAATATTGTTATGCTGCAAGTTTAAAAGCATGCACAACTTTATGCCAGAACTACGTTCATTCAGTGTCAACCAACACACAGTTCGCAGCATAGTTATAGTTATGACGCATCAAAGAACGGTCTGAGCTGACAGATCCATGTTCCTTAACTCGCAATATTACCAGAACTTTAGGAAGAATGACGAATGACGCAAAGCTGTTGGTTACTGGCGTGTGTCGCTACGACACTGCCAGCTGTAGTTTGGAAAATTCGTAAGGTGAGTAAAAACACTAAAAAATAAAGCCCTGGCCACTAAACACGCGCTTGACGCAAACACGCTCAGTTCTGGAAGTGAAGATGTGTGTTGTATGTTGGCGATAAGAGATCTTTGAAGGTATTGCCGAACCGGAAATCCGATTCGTAAAGTGGTTTACAGCAAGAATCATTGCGTCATGAAGAAGTAAAATGCCAGCGTGCCCAACATTTTTCCTGCGCAGCCAACAGACGGCATGCACTGCGCATTTCATAACTTACTCATTGGAAAGAAGACATTGAGTCTTAATTATTTGTCAAGAAGCACCTCTGTAAGCAATAAAGCGCGAAACAAACTCGAGACAACGCTGCGAGGCTTCCGTCAGCAACCTGCGTTCGACACACAATAACAAAAGTGTTTGTTTATTTCTCAAAGCACACCTGCATTGCAAGGAACTGCACTTGGTAGGTTATTAGTCTTCGGTAGACGAGCTTCGCGACCCCGCACACATTGTTCCACACGAGCCAGAACCTTTATAAAAGACATCCCTCTATTAGAAACGACTCGACGACACCACGTGACCTCCCACAGGCTGACTGCATGCATGGGTGAGAAAGCTACCCGCAGTTACTGTCAGCAAAAAAATTCCAACCGAGTGCAAGTCATACTAAAACCTCTTGCAAGGCAGGTGAAATAAAATTTTGAGTTGAGTGCTGGAAACGTTACAGCTTGTTCTGGTTGTCCATCAAATAATTTTACTACAGCAGAGATGAGAATTGGTACTATGAGGTTAAAAGCGGACCCGTAGACATTGATGCTCGAGTTGACGTTTGATGTGTAAACAAATCTGCTTTACATCAGTGAGTTTTCACGTTCTTAAATAACGAAATATTGTATTCACAACAACAATCAGGTGACCACTAGAAGTGAGTATGTCTTGCATCAGACCTGAATGGATTGTTAAGGCTCAAACTGCCCAGCAGTCGACGGCGTAGTTAAACAAAAACCTTAGAAAACGTTGCCATTTGTCTGCAGAATTGGCCGAAGTCAAGCAGAGCAAACGCACTTGGAAAATGATTGTACTTGAAAAGAGACGTCCACCGTTGAAAATACCATTTCCACAAGATCGGTCACATCATTCCATTCGCTTGAATCATTTGCGCATTTTAAAAGGCGAAGTTCGTGATGATTGAATGTCTTTCCCATCTGACAACGCAGAGAACAGCATACCAGTCGAAGTGGTGGGCACTGACTATTCTGTTGCGTCATAAAATGACATTTACTCACCGTTGCGAAAGGGACAAACGTGCTTATGGAATGGCTTATAAACTGTGAAGGCTTGACAGCTTTGCTCATTTCGCTGGAATAGTCAGCGCTACAGTGAATGACAGATTGTAGGTTCGGTTACATCAGCTATGTCCAAACCAAATGGCTTACTGAGGCAAAAATTGTCATATCTTAACCGGGGCCGCACATTGAATGACACACAACTGAGGGCCGCACATTGAATGGCTTACTTTGATCTTGGCAGCCTAAATTTAGTTTAAGCTAATGTATTGAAAGTATTCGAATCCTAACTGCAGTGGTAACAGACATAATCAGGTGGCACTGAGGACCACCTGCATCAATAATGTCAAATTCAAGATTATCAAAATAAATAATAAGGACAAGTTGTCAGTATGTAGGCTACTTTCACTACAGCGAAAATCTAAACCGGGCCGAACAAAACCTTTGACTAGGTCGCATGCGGCCCGCGCATTGGACATAACTAGGTTATATCAATGCACTTCACTGCGACCTCTGTCTGTCTACACTGCATTTTGAGCGATTCCATTACATTTTTACAGGGTTTGAAAATCGAGGAGTGCACGTGCAGGCCGTGGTTTAAACGAGTCGCAAGCAGGACCGAAGACTCCCCACCGTAGCTATCACACGACAACGCATCGGAACAGACGTATCAAACGGGGTCTGCACACACCTACCAGTGGTGTACAGGATGCTGACTTTGGAGTCCAATCCGGCCGGATATTGGGAATTTTTTGGATTTGGATTGGATATCGTTTTCTCTTCAACCGGATCCGGATTATCCAAATGAAATAAATTGTGAACGTAAAACTTGAAATGGATTAATAGTTTTATGAAGAAAAAATTCACTATTTCCAAACGATATTGGTGAAAATTTATTTTTCTATATTCTCTCGGTTCAATGCAATATTCCCTACCGCTCGGGATCCTAACTTTCAGGCTGAAGAAGAGGGCATCTCATTCTCAACTTTCAAGCAACATGCACTGTACGCTACAGTAATTTGGAACTGTGTGAAAATGAAAATGATTATATTGTTTTGTTATGACGCAACCTGTCGTTGTTCAGACGAATCTTGTTTCATCTTTGAAATGCATTTGCTAGTAGATCATAGGAAAATAATGGTATCTAAGGCATTACTAAAATGCTTTTTCAGCGTTGAAGCTGAACCAAGTACCAGTTTCTGTCTGAACAGCATAGCTAACTAGTAGTAGTAGTCTAACTCGAAGTGGCTTTACCTAAAAATTAAGTAATGAGAATGGTGAAAATGTATTGACTTCTTGAAATTGGAAGTCAGTTTTGAAAGAGTTTGAAAAAAAAAACAAATTTAGGTTAACATTGAATAAGTGATTCATTGCATTGCTAAATAATGAACATAGTTATTGTGGACATACAATTTTTGTTCTCTCTTTGTCACTGTTGAATTAGCGTACAGTACAATAGCTGTTGTTATTGCAAGTAGTCCAGCAGGTACACACGTTTAGGCTAGTTGTAGTAGTAAGCTATTGTTCGATTTGGATATCCATTAGTGCATATGAGAATTGCGCACAACTATAACATCCAGTGCAATTTAGAAAAAGATTTGTGCATTTCTGGTCAACATCTAGCCTATCATGATCCGAGTGTGGTGGATAATCAGCCACGGCATTTAAGACATAATACGTTCGTTGGCAGTGTCTATTTTGCTTCATCGATCAGGCAAAAACGCTTCTGCAGATTTCTGCCTTTAGGTGAACATCAATTGGTGCAAATGGTGATATGAGAAGTTCGGAATGCATGACCTGCTTAGTTAACCATGCAGCTCAGTTTAATGGACGAGTGCTGTCATCGTTTCAGTGCGGACAAGCTTTCAGTGACTTGTTCTTGTCTGCAATGTGTGAACTGTAGGCTAAACCTAACACTTACCTCAGTCTCAAACCTTAGCCCTTGTCTTTTGTGCATCGTAGCCTACTTGTCATGTGACCACTTCAACAACTTTTGTCTTACAAGAGGCAAAATAACCACAGTTTTTGCCTCGTGAGGCAAAATAGACAATACCAATTACATTGGCTAATCTAATGTGCAATTGATTGAGTGGTTTCGGATATGGATTGGATATGGAGTCGATTAAAGTTTCGGATTGGATCAGGATTGCAAAATTTCCATATCCGTACACCACTGACACCTACCCCACGATAAAACACCCGCGTATATTTTTAGAGGCATAAGCAAAGACATGTTGCAGCCCATTTTTGAAGTATATTTCTCATATCATGAGCCTATTTGAAAAAACAGCCCAAGACAAGCGAAAACAATAGTTTAGCAAGTCTACCACTTGATGATAGCAAACTCAACCGCGTGTTTTCCGTTCAAAACAAAATTTCAGAACATTCGGGAGATAGAAAAATAAGGTCATTTTAATATAACGAACCTCTAGCGTAGCGTTACTTATCGAGCCTCAATTAAGAAGATTACTTAAGCTTACCAGCTGTTCTGGCAGGGCCAGATGCACCGTTACTGGCAGGTGAAAGGCAGTGTCTGACGGAGAAACGTGCACGTGAAGAACGTCGCTAGCATATGACTCGGCTGTCTTTGTAACTTTGCTCACAACCCCTGGGTCAACTGATAGCACCTGCACAACACATCAGCATGCAAATTGACGGAATTTTTTTCTTTTTTTGTAAGCTCTTGTACATGCGAGCAGAAATTCGAACTACGCAGTTATCGAAGTTACGCGAGTATGCGATCACGACTTTCAATGGTCGTTCTGCTATGGCAAGCATTTCTTAACTCTATTGTATGTCTTGTTGTCGGTTTAGGCAAATAAATATCTAGCTCCTGACGTGAGCGACGAGTACCTAAACACCAATCGAGAGGTTCAAAACAATGGAGGTGAGTACTATACGTGAAAGATTAGATTGTAGATCAGGGGCCTCAAACACGCGGCCCGCTGGGGCGTTTTGTGCGGCCCGCGATGCCTTTTGGGAATTTTTAAAATAACATTGATGTCATTCTTAATCAACATCTTTGTAATGCGTTACTGAAATCTTGTAGCGCTTTTTTCTCCAATAATGAGCCAACGCTAGGTTGAAAAAGAATACCCGCCTGGATGGTCACAGTTGTTTCAGAGGAGACGCAGCTCTCGGGAAAGCTGATTTTACTGAAAGAGTTCACGGAAGAGAAAAGGCTCCTTGAAACATCCTGAACATAAAAACAACCATGGTATGCGCTGGCCAAGCAACAAAAATACTTCAGTCAAGAGAAAAAGTGAAACTGTAGCGAAACTTAAAAATTTCCATTGCATACAGAAGGCTGCTTTCCGGTTGCACAGGTAAGGCGCTAGCAATTCAAATCGCTTCTGTTGTTAACTTTTGTTAAATCTTGTATTATTCGTTTACTAGGGAAACAAGATATGCAAATCCTAAAAAACGAAGGATATCCATGTTGATATTTTAACGAAAGTTTACGTGATTACTGATTAACTGATCTAACTCATTGCCATCCTTCAACTGCAAGCTTCGAGTATAACGATCATACACGAGTGTAAAATTTCCGCTCCGACACGTGTTGATTTAACGAGGTGGTACGAATTTTTCTGTGTAAAGCTGATATTACATGTTTTCATGAACGATGTAAATATCACACCACAAAAATGTCTCATGAAAAACACTATATCGAAACAACTTCGCCAAGTTTTACGTCAGTGAAGTAGCACTAGCTTCAAGCATTTTAACAATAAACAAAAAAATGAAACAACGCTTGAATACTGTTGACGGTTCTTCAATGTCTTAGTGCGTATACTTACTTTATCAAGAGTCACAGTGTCCTCAACCAGACGAGCAACGACAGCAAACATCGAAAAGTGATCGGTGTAGCCAATAGCCTTCCAACAACCAGACTTCGTCGGGGGTTCAAGTTCTGAGCTGCCGAACAGGAACAGCGACAAAAGCAATGACAACAGGATCAGACCACAATGCGCGTTCACACTGGTTAGCTCCTGCAACGTCTTTTAATGGCTTCAGCAAAACGCACCAGACGCACTTCGCGTTGATGTGCTAAAAGAGAGTAGTAAACCCGAGACAAGGTCAGTGTCGCGGTTTCAACATTTTCTGAAAGGCCGAGGGAACTCGCAAGTTTAATTTACCAGGATTTCTTATCATCATTCCCCCCTTAACACCAGGTCTCTTGCGGGTTCGCTCAACCGGTGCTAAAGTTACGTTCACCAATAGTGAGAAGGATCTGACCTTTTCAGATTGTTTCATGCGCCTGTTAATTCCATAACACACCGCTGCTCCTGCTGCTGGACCAATGTCGCCAAAGCATTAAACGCACGAGTTCAGTTTTCCACATTCAACGACAAACTACTGCTAACAACAGAGCTTCGGATCAAATCAACAACGTGACAGCTTACTCGTCAGCTTTTGCTGCATGTCGTCTGTCAAGGTACTTGCTTCAAGTACAAGTGAAAAGCAAGATCCGTCCGCAGCAATGCATTAAAGATAATTATTCGTTATCACTCCGCCAGAATATTTTAATAACGGTTTCTCAGCAAGCACTCGCTTCTTTATACGTTGACTTTTATAAAAGTAAAACTCCAGCTTCAACAAAATATCATTTTTCAGGTACGATCAAGAGAGACTCGGTTACTAATTTTTGAAATGGCTTTTAACTTTTTAACGTATAATTTTTATGTTTGTTAAGATTAATGTTTCTGAACAAAAACGTCAATTTTAGTTCCACGTCCACCATTCTTAACAACGTTATAACTGTTACGAAAGAAATTAAAGCACATGTTAAAACTATTTTAAACAAAGCAGTTGCTACGCGATTCACACAATGTGAAAAGGCCAAAGCGTATTTCTCAACATAACGTAGCAAGGCAGGGTTGAGAAAATAACGTTTTTTTTGTTTTTTTTTTAAAGAAACAAGATTTCGTTCTTTTTTTACGAAAAATGGAAAAACCCCATTCTGGACTGTTTTTACAGCATCATGCAACATCACCATTTTCAGAATTACACAATAATAACTTGTTATACCTGTTATGGCATTCAAAATTGAGGGTACAGAAATGTGCCCCCATCTTTGTTTTCGCAGTGTTGTTGGTCAGTTCACTCATAAGTGGTAAGGCTTGGCAAGCATGCGCACAGCAAACAGAGAAAAAACATTCCCACACAGACTCTGCAGTTTCATGTGAAGTTTATGTGCATGCCCTACTAGTTCAGCATCTAGTGAGTGTATTTTTTCAACATATTATTTGCAATGGTTCAAAATCAGGAAAAGTTTTTGATGCAGAGAGGGCAGAAAAATTAGTTAAAATATACCGATTGTGCAGAGCTGAAGAAGATAACGATTAGAATTTACTCGATTTATCATTCTCTTTTTTTCAAGTCCTTCAAATTTCGTTGATGTTCGTTTTGTTTGATAAAAACAAAATTTATAGTTAACTGTACCAGGGTCGTCCTTATTTTATTTTTACTTCTTAGTAGATTTGTTTTTTTTTGGTGTTTTTTTTTCAAGTGGGTTTCTTTAAAAAAAACCGGGTGTTTTTTGCAACAACCTGTCGCAAAGTGGAATCACGTTGGCGTCCTTTGAACTTATCTATGAACTTGGGTACACAATACGTACTGAAGATTTGTGAAAAAATACCATTGTTTGTTAGTGGTTGCGATTGGGGTTAAACATATTGCCCAATACTGTGTTTTCACAGTGCTCGAAAATAGAACACTCAATAACAGCGCCTTGATTTTCGAACTTACATCTTTTTGACGTTAACTATAAAAAGAACAAAACAACCACCATTCTTCAATTTAAAATAAAGCAATAGGGCGTTTTTTTATGACGCTGTTGTGATTTTTCATCAATGTTGATTTTAATCATCTCTTGATCTGACAAAATTTTTTAAAAATAGGATTGAATCGCGGTTTATCGGTTTTTCGTTTTTGTAACAATTTTCGTCGGTGAGGGATTGCAAATAATGTGATCTACATAACTTCGTCACAAAACTTCATGGTTACCTTCAGAAAAACAGCTAAAGACTCCGAATAGCAAAATTGCGTTCCTGCTTTTTCTAACGCGGGCAATCAAGACGCATGAAGAGCCGTTTATAAAGCAGACAAAAAGTAGAATAAGTGATTAAGTCAAGGTATACAAAAACATATATTCAATAACTCGGATTATAAATTTTCATAAAACTGAAAATAACACTCCAAGTTATTGAATATATAAACAAACTTTAATCAAGCTCTACTGGCGGTAAAAACATGAAAACACGTTAAAAACTTGCCAATGTTTCCATAGTTGATACAAATATCTTCATCAGAGCTAAAAAACGAAATGCTGTGAGGTGCCAGCACGGATGTTATAAAATGTGTGCGCTCCAGGTGGTACCGTGCTGATAAGAACTCGGGAGGCGGGGAACGCTGATTAAAACATAAGAAAGTAAAAACAACAGAATGATGAACCATGTCGTGGACCGAACGAAGGAAATTTATAAAATTATAATGTAGACTATTGTAACATGAACCGGTAGATGTCGGGGAACAAGTCCGATCGTTTTTCATTCATTGTGTCTTTGTCGCTGTTTATGTGAAAGGATTCGATGAATCG
>JGI24021J15306_10002874_pt1 | contig 19033 bp, 13 predicted proteins | sample Ectturendosymbi1_FD_15306 | JGI IMG/M metagenome (IMG submission 15306)
CCCTCAAAAGACTCGTGAAGTCTTGTAGTTTGCACTGAAAAAAAAAAAAACTTTTGAGATTTGGGTTTGGGGTTTTCGGTGGGCGTCGTCAGAAAAAGGATAGGTTTTGCATCTTTTTGTTTTGTTTTTGTGACGTCATCGCCAGAACAATGAGCCAAAATTGTGGCTCAAAATTTGGTTGGATTCTTGGCTGGAATATGAAGCTGTTGACGCCTAGATCGACTTCCTGGCGTTTCTGGTGCCAAATATATGGCCGAAAGACCCCTAATCTTGTAAGGATTCCCTAGGAAATTAGTGGGAATTCCCTTAATTAATTTCTGCTTGTTTTTCCATAACGCTTGAACCAGAAATGCTATAAAGTCCATCAAACCCTCTAAAGACTCGTATTGTAGCCTGGAATCCAAAAAAACTTTGAGTCACAAAATCTGATTGATTGTTCGACTCCCAGGATATGCCGTCATCATCCAAATGTAAACAAATATGCATAAACATCCTCTCAATATGTAAACATCAACAAAAAACCCGACATTTCAAGCTAAAATTTTTTTGACGTCTAAACTACAAGTTTTCACGAAAGTTTAGAGGTCTTGAACACCTCTCTAGCCTCATCTGGCTGCGAGTTATGGCCATATTCAAACTGGGTGTTATTCAACCCAGGTTTCCTTTTGTAGGGGTAGACATTTTGACCACTTTTTGGTTTTTGTGGCATAGTTTTGGCTCCAGAAATGCTACAAAGCCAATCAAGGGCTCTAAAGACTCGGATGATACTCTAGTTTCCAACAAAAACTTGAGGCCAAATATTGGCTCATTGAATTGGGCTCCAGGGCCGCGGAAAGTAGGCAACAAAAACGCTAAAACAACCCCACTTGTGACGTCCCCCCAAGAGAACCCCAAACCCAAATCTGAAAACATTTTTTGAGTCGGAACTAGAAGACTTGCTGAATCTGTAAAGGGTTTGAACACCTCTCTGGCTGCAGTAGCTTACGAGTTATGATCAAAAGAGTACCGGCCTATACATAGACCGGCGCGGTCGTTAAAGGGACAGCAGATGAAATCTATTAAAAACTGTCAGATCTTAAATTTCTTCGCTGTCTGATTTTTTCTCGACGAAGAAGACAATAACCACCTCAACATTTTTGTTTTCGTTTTTCATAAATTCATGAATTTTTTTTTTAATTCTTATCATGGCCGAATAAGCACCATCGGCACAAACAGACACGCAGTGAGTTTACGAAAGTTGATGTTACTTATTGAATGATTCTACTTTCCTAAACATTTCTTTTCTTGTAATACGTTTGGCAAGTGGACAGCACAAGAGAAGATTATTCCACGTAGTCCTTGGTCGCACGGTATCGCACGAATACCATGAACTGTGCATCGTTCCAAAATCTGTAGTCTCGCCCAACTCTGAAATAAGATTTCCACTTCGCTTCGCAGCAGCAATAATTTGTTTCAGAATATCGACTGAAAGTTTTTGGATGCGCCACTTGATGGTGTTGTTTGAAGAAAAACCGTAGGTAACTTATTAGGTGCGCAAAGTGTGAGTAACCCGTAGCCGGCGGGCCAAAAGTGGCCCCGGAACTGACGTTTTGTGGCCCGTAGAGTGTGGCCCGCCAAACCTAAATTCTATTAAGACAAAATTAGTATCGGCTACTGTTTACTTGCACTTATGACCACACCAGTTCACCCGCACCTGGTATTCACTTCACCCAGACCCCATTGCTCCAAAAGCAAGCATTACGGTTGTAAATCTTAATGTCAGCAAACTTACCTGGAAGAAGTATTGGACGTGTTATCGGGTTTGAAGATCGTGGCCCTATGCGAGGTTGCACTGGTGCATGGTAACGTTAGGAAAACCCAACTAGTCTTAGCTAAAGAAATAGCGGCAGAACTAAGTCGACAAGAACAAACTGCAGTTTGGATAACAGCTTTAAGCTTAAGTTGCTGACCACACTACCTCAATATATAAATGCCATGTGGAACAGCACACGTTTTACTTTCTCATGCTGATTAGGTGCATTTTAATCGCTGTACGAACAAAAACGTCGATGGTATAAAGTTGATAGAGTTATTGCTGTGCGACAATATTGTAGCAAACGTGTTTGCCTCAAGTGCTTGCGGACTCCAGAGCCTTCCGCGGACTCATCCAGAGCTTTCCGCGGATTCGGGGTTGAGAAACACTACGCTAGCGCTAGAGAACTGTTCAAACCCTCTAATGATGCAGAAAGTCTTGCAGTTTCGATTAAAAATCATTGAAAGTTTGTATTTTCCGCTTTTTGCGGGTGACATAGTGGTAGGTTTACGCATTTTTGGCGCAGGTTACCTGACCCTGTTTTTTCTAATGTTTTTTACCTTGAGCCTTGACAATGACTAATCACACAAGTATGTTCTTATATGTATCATGACATAAATGTTACGCAATTGATGTGACTTTTATTGATCTTGATTAAGTTAACGCATGCTTCCCTATTTCAAGCGATATATTACACCACTTGTACTCTACTAGTAATTATGGCATTTCAAAAATTTGTTCATATCGATCTAAATTAGGCTATTTTACCACAGAATCTACACGATATCAAATCAGAAAGCAAGTATAGAGTGCAGGGGACTTATTAGCACTAAGCTGCACGTATAAATAATGATGAACTGTGCTAAATGTTACCATGTATAACCATCGTGAGTCAAGTAAAGTGACTGGATCAATGAAAGTCTCACAAATACCATAACGTTGATGGCATTATAGAAAAGGAGAGCAGACTTCTACCACTGGTTATAGTCAAGCCACAAAATTAAAACAAAACAGATGTGCAATCCCGACGGACGTGAGAAGCCCCACTGAACCAAATTTCACAGATTACATGCAGTAGCCTGTAACCTAAAGACTAAAAGTTGCGAAGAAGTTGCAAACAAAATGTCCAAATCCAAACCCAAACCAGCAAGAGTTAAGCAGAATTTATAAAATGCACGTCCAATCTGAATCCATCAAAAAGCTAAAATGCACAGGATTTAATCATAACCCATGTTCATCTCTGGTCTGCGTGTGCGACAGAGATGCCCGAAGACATTTAAATCGAGCCTGGGAAACCTGCTTATTCACAGGGTTTGATCAGTTCTCTAGTTCCATCGGTCGGCAAGTTATGATTCGACAAAGTCAAAGCCACGAAAATAGCTCTGAGGTCTATATCAGTTTACTATCCCTTAAAGTCCCGTTTGCGCCGACATTTTGGCGCAAGAAGCTATGATCGACCATAACGTCTGAAAGGATTGAGCTAGAGAGTCACTGAAGGTATCCGCGGATCCGTACGAAAGCGCCGCACATTTTGAGGTAGGTCGCGCCCACCTCTGAAGTGATTGTGACGTCTTATTAGGGGAAAATCCGTTTTTCACGTAGGCTACAGAACCTAGTTGCGTCCATTCCATAGGCTACCGTGCCTAAACAAAACACGCTGGAAAGAAACATTCTACATAAAAAGTTTTGTCAAGTCCTTACCTGTGCATTGATGATCAAAAAAGTTGAAACTCCTTTTGGTGGGGGGTATAGGGAGTCAAAAACCATGGATTTCGGGGGTATTTTGAGGTTCAAGCCACTTTTCTGCCAGTCAGCACCTGCGCCCCCACAAAACTTGCAGAAACGGTGTAGTTGGGTGTCTTAGAACATCCGACCAAATTTCAAGCCATAATTTTGACAGGAAAATTTTATTTGTGAAGAAAATCAAAAATCCACTCGGTGGCCGAACTATTTTCTGGGTCTATTTTTGGCCACAACTCTCAAACCCCTTAGGCTAGCAGGCTAACCAATATCTCTGAAGCTTTAGCATAGCTCCTAGAACAATTTTAGCCACTCAGCAGGTCACTAACACCTGTATTTTGTTCTCTGGACCCCAAAAGTGATCTGCAGCTCAATTTTTCTGACTTCCACTTTTGGACCTCCTAACTTCCCCCCCGAAAGCGGCCTGAACCAACTTATTCTGAGCAAGCGGTGNTCTTGGGTATTCCGGCCGTCGGCGAGGTGNAAAAACCGGATCGAAAGGCTAAACGGGAACGTGTTTTTCGATTTTTTCCGAAATTTTCNGAAACGTTTNTACGGCAACTTCACAAATATGAATTTTTCTCAAATATTTCAAATGTAAAGGNATATTTTTGTCAAGTTCCGTGGATTCCTTGTGTTTCTCAAGCTTGCAGGGATGTTTTCACTGGCTCTCTAGCCCGATCCGTTCAGGAGGTATGACTTATAATAGCCTCTGCGCCAAAATTTTGGCGTCTATCCTATTATGGAAGAGTTTGTCCAGAAAANGTTCGTGGTGACATCAGCCAAACGCATTCTATANGTCTGATGATAGGGAGCAGGTTATTAATTTATTGTGAAAATAATTGTGCAGTTCGTCAAAAAGGTTGNAAAGCCTAATTCGGTAGAGTGATTTTTTCTAAAACCATGTGGTCTTTTTCAATCAGATTGTGTTCGGTCAAGAAGTAGTAGACTCTGTGATATAGAAAATTTGCAAACAACTTTGAAAATACTGGGAGAACAGAGATTTGTCTGCAGTCAGGTGAGGAACTTGCATTATGTACTTCAGGGATTGATGTGATATTGGCAATTTTCCAGGAGTCTGGAATTCAGTGACAATTATGCAAATAACGAAATATTTGAATTTATATGTTTCAAGAAAATGTCCGTAAGTGACAAGGAATGGCTTTATTTTTGCAGATTGGGATTTCCTTACTTCTAGGAAATGCTTGTTTCATTCTTCGCATTTTTTGGACATTCTGTTTCAGCAAAACCCTGTACTTGTTGGGATTTCTTATTAATTGATACTATTTCTTTTGATATTATTTATGACATTATTAAATCAGTACACCATGTCTTGTCAACTTCAAGATTGCACTTTTGCAATGCATGTTCATAATAATTTGAATGAAAAGATTCTCTTTTAATAAGGCTGAGGATGAGTAAGTTTACGTGAAATCGACTTCAATATTTTAAGATCCGTAGGAGATATGATTGTGACTTCTGCGGGCCTTTGTTAAAGATGCAGTGAAGACAACCTCGGATTCGGAAGACAGTAATCGATCTGATGAGCTTTCAGAAAAGACACCTTATCATTTGTCAATTTTGAGAAAATGCAAATGTTTGATTTTCCGGCAGCGATTTTTGACAATTTCTGGAAAAAATGAGAAGTCGCTTCGACGCTTCTCTGTAATTTTTTTCAAAACGTTAATTTTGCTCGGACTACGTCCGAAAACCCCAATTGACAAAAATTCCAACCGAAGCGAGTCATCACTGTTTTTGGGAGGAAAGATATTTGGGTGAAAAATGTGGTCGGATTTTTGGATGAGGTCATCGGTAACTTTTGATTTCCTTGCTTTTCGCACGCAGAAAAAAGGATAATTTCTTTTTTTTTCAACTATGCGAAAAGGCGAACTTTTAGAGTATTGGTGTGCATTCTAGCGTTAGTGTTTGGAAACTTAAGGGCTAAAAGCAACAAATTAATGAATGAATGCCCCAGGGGATTAATTAACTATCCGTAAAAGCCTGAAAAATCTTTTGTACTTTCAATATTTTCACTTGAAGTTTGGTGCATAGGCGTAGCATGGTGCCTAGGGGGCCAGGCCACCCCTAAAATGTTTCGCAACATATAGTAATTTTGTGCTTTGAGAGGCGGGATCTCAAACAAAATGATGTCATTTTGCCTAAAATCAAACATTTTTCCCCCTCAAATTTTTTGGCCCCTCCCAAATTTTTGGGCTGGCTACGCTACTGGTTTGGTGGGATGTTGTAAGACACCAATGGAAACCGCTTCTGCATTTTCAGATGTTTCGTGTGTGTTGGTTGGGCACAATTTACCTTTAAATTAAAAAGAGGTTGAAAACAATTCAAGCGCTTTTTGTTCTCAAATGTTTTACCCACCCCAAAAAAAGAAAGTACATCTTTTCAATTATTTTCGCAAATTTATGGTCATGACTGACTTTTTTATATGGAAACTTTATTTCCAACGTGTTTCGTTTGCGCTGCACGGTCTTTCAAATAAAACCCAAAATTTTTTTGGGCTACGTAAAAACGAGTTTCCCACAAAAAGGCTCCACAATGACGTCACAAGTATGTCCAACAATCCTCGTTGCTGTCCTCAGAATCCGAGGATGTGTTCACTGATTCCCTAGCGCAGTCCGTTCGCGAGTTATGGCCGCAATAACTTCAAAAGTCGCAATCGTGGCTTCTGCCAGCCTAAAGAGAAATTTGCTGACTGATTATTTCCTTACCCCCAATGTGGAATGTTCGTACTTGAATACACTAATTTTATTTGGAGATTTTTTTGATGAGTACGCTTATTGCTGTACGTTTTGTATTGTCTTGTAATATTTGGATTGTTAGTAGTACATTGTTTTCTGTACAGAGTATTCCTTTTCTGAGGCTTTTGGAATACGGAGCATCCTTTTTCTAGAGCCCTCGAAGCTTTCCACATTTGGTGTTTTCAAACTATCCTGCACTTGCCCTGGTGGGACAAAATACATCATGTAGAAATCTGCCACAGAGCAGGCACAACATGCCTCGAGGCCATGCTGCTCAGAAGACAATTGAGGTGTCTAAGTCACGTGATAAGGATGCTTAGAAACAGACTTCGCCGTCTGCGCTACAGTGACCTCCCTACTGCTGACGCTCGGTGGGATATCAGATTAAGCTTTTCAAGAACCACAGTAAGTGTTCCTTAAGTAAANGCAGGATTCCTTACGCCAGACTTGAGGAATTGGTCAGGCACGCACCAAGACTAATGGCGTTTACTTTCCCACTTTCCCCCAAGGGGTTGGGAACATTTGAAAAGCAACATGTTGATGTTGCAGAAAAAAGCGTGTGCGCAAGCACCAACAGCGCAGCCCACCACCTCCAACAAGCGGCAGGGATCCGGCTGCATCGTGGTGTTGTGTTTGTACCTCCGCCTTCTTGTTCAAGAGCCACATGCGCCCACACAAAGGAATACGATGATGAGCGTCATTGTCGATCGACAGACCACTGCGAGATAGAGTTTTCTGTCCAGAGTATTCTTCTCTGCATTGAAAGTTAAATGCGTTTGGTAAGGCATATGTTTTTCTGAAGTAGAGTCGTTCTCTTCTGGGTATGTAACGACATGTAGCGCGCGTCTTTAGAGTGAAATGTTCAAAAACGTCGTCATTTGTGGGAGTTTTCGTCACGTGCTTCAGCACTGAGGGACGTTTGCTTTGAGACTGAGGTCAGGCACAAACATAGTTCGTGCATCTGCATTTAGGCTTAAATTTCTGGTGGAATTGTAAAATTCGCAAAGACTGGTAAATGATCAGAAATATCAAAAGAAGTGATTCCAGCATTAGTTATCCTTTGTTCATCACAAACATTTGTGCACGTGTGATCTACGAAGAAGGGAGTTCAGTTTGCTGAAATGTGGTAGTTTTAATGATAGGAGAAATACAACTGCAACTGGCACTACACATTGTACATACTTTTTCACAGTTCAGCGTTCTTTATACACCAGCAGGCTAATTTTAAATCTAAAACGTAGAAAGTGATTGCTGCAATGGATGTCGTCAATGCTGCAATCGTCAGCAGTGTCATAAAGTTGAAACAGAATTCTGGATCGGTTTCTCCTAAATGCAAAGAGAAGTGTGGTTTTAAGAGGAAAACCACTCCACGAGACGATGCTTACTCCGACATTGTAAAAAGATTCACGCAAAACGAACGACGCATTAAATACGGATTTGAAGGAGAGGTTTATCCCAATCAAATTCCTCTGCAGTTTGCAGATTCTCATTACAGTTGGTCGACAAACCAGACGACCAGTTAAAAAACAGATTGTAACCAAAGCAATCAGAAAAAGCAACATAAGTGGGTAAAAAAGAACAAAGATTGTACAAAAAACCAGTAGAGAAAAGTAATTTTCTGCGATGAAAGCCATTTCTGTGTATGGGGCCGCATAAATCAGCACATTTAAATCTGATGAGAAGATTCGTGATTCCCATTGAAATCAGTTTGCCAAGCACCCGCAGATAAACATATTTTGAGGATGCTTTAATTACTGGGTGTTACAAGCCTTCACCCAATCGAAGGAATGAGGCGCTCACCACGATATTCTTCAGAGAAAAGTTGTTCTAGAGCTGGGGAAGAGGCATCCTGATGGTTGCAGGGTTTTTCATCAGGAGCTAAACCCCTGTCACACATCGACAATGATAAAAAACTTAATGATAGAGAAAAATATGTTGATGCATGATTAGTCCGAGAATTCTACAGACGCAAACCCAATTGACAATTTTTGGGCCATATGCAAAAGTAGATCGTACAGTCGATGGTTAGACTACGGAAAAGCTCATTCTGGCGCTGATTTAAGTATGGCACAGGGATCCGAAACTTTATCAGTGACTGTTCAAAGCTAGCAAACTGTATGCCTAACAGTGTTAATTGAAACTGCGGCTTCAAAATAGAAGAGGTTATTTATCGTTAGTAATATGCCTGCTTGTGACGTTTTATAACCAATCACCAAGTAAAATAAAAATAATTCATTGCTGAGTACATATTAGTTGCTTTTTTCGATTCATTTGCACAAGTGTGTGGTCCACTTGGTTTGCAATTGTATGTCTATTTTGTTGTGTGATTGGCATGTTTTTCTACAGTAGAAGTTGGAAAATCATTACTCAGCCAGATGTAATAGAGGTGCACTGTGTGATAGGCCAATGGTCAAAAATATGTTTGTCACACCCAAGAAAAATTGTACTTGAAACTCGCGACCGAAACATTTCGGTAGCATGTTTTCTGTAATGCTTACGAGGTGCACACCACAGATGATAGGAGGGAAAACACGAAATGTTTCGTTAACTGAAATTATTGCAATTAAAAGTAAGTCCGACAAAAACAAAAAAAGGTCATGTTTGATAACAATGGGGACATGTAAGTAAACAAAAAATTTGTGTTTTGTTGTTCGAATGCACAAATCGATTTGTGTAAGTAATTGTGAAGAAAAACAGCTGCATAGAATACTCGAGAGTTATCCTTCAGTTACAAAATTTTTACACAAAATTAAGAGTTGAGATTTCGTAACAAAGTCACAGTCAGAAGAAAAACAAACTTTTAATTTCGTACAAAGCGGGAAATCTTCCATTCCAAATTTAATTCGTATCAACGTTTTTTGATGCTACGTGATCGTACTGGCCTGAGGCGGTCTAAACTTGCAGAGACGTTGCTGCATGTTCCCGACTGATTTTTTTGAATTTTTTACTGTGGATGTGAATTATGCGCAGTCTGAGTGGAACCATGCCCTGTTTGAGACTGGCAAAAGCACCAACGTCACAAATTACGTAGGTACAAAATATAAGATTTACATTTCGTGCACTGTTGATTCATTGACAGCCGATTTTTTGTTTTTGAACGAGTCTCCAAATGCGCAGCAAAGATTTTCACAAAGACCGTCATTCCCAGCAAAACACTAATGAGGTTGATAATGTTTCACTATCAAGATTTCAACATTATTTTCTGAGATTGACGACATCGTCCTGGGGTTTAATTGTTTGATGAATTATTGCAAAAAAAACATCTTCGTGAATGTTGCAACAATCTTTTAAAATGTTCCCAAGTGGAATATTTGCAGCAATTGTCTGATATTTGCTGTTTTGCACGATTTTTCTGTACTTATGTGGAGATTTTTTTTCAGTTTGTCTATGTAATTTCACTTCTTGTGTTTTTCCATCCAAAGCCCGCTCCGGCTGCAATCTTGGTTTTCAATTCTAGGATCAGCCACAACTCCTGAACGAATTGGGGTAGAGTGCCACTGAAAACATCACTGGAGGTCGAAAGCAGCAAGGAATCCAATGAACTTGACAATGGCTTTTGTGGGCCATGGCTATCGTGGGCCCTTTAAGACCTGCGCCCGCCAAATTTCGGTTGAGGTTTGCAACGCTATAACTCGCCAGCCGATTGAGCTAGAAAGCTATTTAAACCATCTACGGATTCAGCAAGTCTTCTAGTTGAGATTGAAAATTTTTTTTCGTTTGGGTTTTAGGGTTCTCTGGGGGGACGTCACAAGTGGGGGCGTTTTTACGTTTTTTTGGCCTAATTTACGCGGTCCTGGATGCCAATCCAATGAGCCAATTTTTCGCTCAAGTTGTTTTTGGAAACTAGACTATCATCCGAGTCTTTAGAGCCCTTGATTGGCTTTCTAGCATATCTGGAGCTAAAATTATGCCACAAAAACCAAAAAGTGGTCAAAATTTCTACCCCTACAAAAGGAAACCTGGGGTGAATAACACCCAGTTTGCATATAGCCATAACTCGCCGCCAGAAGAGGTTAGAGAGGTGCTCAAGCCCTCTAAACTTTCGTGAAGATTTGTAGTTTAGACTTTAAAAAATTTTTTTTAGGTTGAGATCTCGGGTTTTTTGTTGATGTTTACATAATGAGAGGATGTTTATGCATATTTAGTTACATTTTGATGACGTCATCATCCCCTGGGAGTCGACCAATCGATCCGATTTTGTGGCTCAAAGTTTTTTTTTAATTCTAGGCTAAATATACGAGTCTTTANAGGGTTTNATGGACTTTCTAGCATTTCTGGTTCAAAACTTATGGCAATATAAGCAGAAATTAATTAGGGGAATCCCACTAATGCTCTAGGGATTTCCCACAAATTAGGGGTTTTTCGTCCATAACTTTGGCACCAGAAACGCCAGGAAGTCGATCTAGGCCTCTACAGATTCATATCACAGCCAAGAATCCAACCAAACATTGAGCCACAATTTCAGATCATTGTCCGGGCGATGACGCCATACAAGAAAAAAACAAAAAAAATTCCCCGATCATGACGATATCCACCAAAAACCCCAAATCCGAATCTCAAAAATGTTCTTTTTCAGTGCAATGAACAAGACTTCACGAGTCTTGAGGGTTTGAATAGCTCTCTAGCATAAATGTCTCGCGAGTTATCGCCGGCCGCGCAAGCCGCCAGTGTGAGACTCATGCTTTTTTGCGCACTTTTTGGTTTTTGTCCAAAATGTTTTTTTTGGGCAATAATTCTGGTTCCAGATATGCTAGAAGGTCAATGAAGGGCTCTAAAGACGTGGATGATCGTTTAATTTCCAAAAGAATTTGAGCAAGGAAATGACTCATTGGATTGGCGCCCAGGGCCAGTTAAAATTAAAAAAACATGCCCTCTTTGTGACGTCGCCAGGAGAAAACCCCCACCCAAATCAAATAATTTTGTTTTAATCGAAACTACAGGACATGCTTAACCCGTAGATGGTTTGAACAGCTCTCTAATCCAATTGGCTGGCGAGTTATGACATGCAAACCTTTCTGCAAAATTTAAGCGCAATCGGGACTTAAATGGCGGTTTTGATTCAAGGGCTTTTTAGGGCTTCAGAATTTGGTCTGTTTTACTTTTGATGAGTTTAGAAACGATTTGGTTGAAGTCTGCTCACAATCTTCTTACAGTGCTTAGCAGCCAACGCTTTTTCATTTTTAGACATTGCGATTTATACTCGGATACAGATTTTTTTTATTTTATTTTTACTGAATGGAAATGTTTATCAAATTCTTCAAAAAGAACAAAACGTGTAGCAAACTTGGATGAAAAGCATCACAGTTTTTAGGGCAGCTATGTCTAAGAAACATAAAACGGCTTTCAAAAGAGATTTTTAATCACAAGATATTGATAGCTACTGATCGCTCTGTTATTCGTATTTGATGTTTCGTAAATGTTTGAATATACAGTAAATCCCGAAGGACGTTCTTGCACTTTGCCTAACTACATGCTATGATACCACACGAATCGTAAAATTGTTTCTCTTGTTTTTGTTGTAGTCCGGCGTTATTCAAAAATATTTACTTTGTAAAACCAAAAGAAACCTAAGCCACTTACAACTTACTATTCCTCAGAAAGGTGACTTTCCTTCTGTAATTCTGTAGACTTGAAGAAAGTTTTTCGCTACGCAGGCAATTCATTTTGTTTTTGAGGAAGCAGCAATGCGTCATCATGAGGGAAACTTTGTGCAATTCTGCTCACAGGAAGTGAAGGATACGTGCTCTGCGCAAATATCATCGTTAATTACTTTCGATAACCAGAGTCCAACTTATCGCAGTATAAGTAACTCATCCAATACTCAGGCAACTCTAGGCAAAGCAGACTATGTCAGTTTTTAACAAAGTTGTTAAAAGACTTGAAAAAGGACTCATTAACCTCATTCCTTCTGTTGCTGACTTTTTCGAAGATTTCGTTCCAGCAGTGCTATGACAATCTGCATAAGTATTTTATTTTTTGAGTAACGGGGGATCTCTGGCCAGGATTACGATGGTCACTTCATGTGTTGAAAACAAAGGCTGTTGTCCTGCAGGTGTCGCTGGGTATATTGGTGAAGTCAAAGTTTGTCATGATACTGACGACATTTTGACGAAACCAAATTTGACATGTAGATCGGAGAGCAAGCATTGTAATTGCGATTCGCAAGGGAGTTCGTTGAGGAAACATGCTGATTTGAACCTGGTGGCTTGATTCATGATAAGCATGTTTTTGTGATAATTCAAACGTGTCAAAACTCCAAAACATTGCCATTTAATTTGTTCAAACGGACAACTCATAAACGTTTGCGCTTGTTTCAGCTATGTCACGTAAAGCTGTAGCAAACAGTCGTCATTTTTCGAGAAAAGTTTTTGTTCGCACATTCTTGTTATTTAGAACGCAGTGCAGATCAAGGAGTTCCACAAGAATATACAAACTAGTCACAGGCCCAAAGAAGAATGTTTTCTATTGAACACAATAATTTCAGAGCGTTTTCTTTGCTATAAGAAACAATTATGGCGATGAGCTTCAAACCTATACTTTGAAAAAACACACAAGGTGATTTGCACCCTGTTTTCAATAACTGTACTCTTCCAATGCATCGTCTAAGCCAGGGCTTCTTAAACTATGGATCGCGACCACATTTGCGGTCGCCAAATGTAATTTTGAGGTCGGGAACAAATCGCCTTGGTAAATCAGATATAAAGGTTTTTGCAGTCTTTGCAAAGAAAGTTGAAAGTAGGCCTGATGTGAATGTATTTCTACTACACTTTTAGGGGCAATAACATGCTTCATGCTGTCAGATGTTTATTAGGATCAAACAAACAGATGAATAAGCTCTTCTGGTGACTGTATTTTATTATCAGCTAAAGTTTCGCCCACCTATTTATGTAGCCTTCTTCAGGGCAATGGTGATTTATATTTTATTATCAGCCAATGTTTCGCCCACCTATTCAAGTGGGCTTCTTCAGGACGTTGGCTGATAATAAAATATAATCACCAGAAGAGCTTATTCATCTGTTTGTTTGATTTGAAACCTGGTGGCAAGCGCTACGAAACAACATGAGCAACAAAAAGAACAGCGTTCATTAGGATGTCTGCCTGAGCTATGAAATTATAATAATCAACCAAGCACAACTAATTATGCGTTTCTACGTCATGACTGTTTTAACGCACCGACTAATATTGACCTTACAGAATTGAAATCATTCTGTGTTCAGAGCTCTAACTGCTTTGAAAACACACTCTGTAGTTTTAGGCTAATGTCAAATGCTTCATGAAACGTTTTAGAACTGCTTTGGACTTTGAATCAGGAAAAGTTGGAACCATAAATCATACACAATTGAAATTTCAGGAGGCGGCACACCTGCGCTACTACTGCCAAGGATGAGCTTGCGGAGTTATAAACGATAAATGTTTGCAACTGGAACTTTCAAAACAAAGTTCATGTCATTTTTATATAAGAACAAGAAATGAATGCCCAGTAATTTCTGATCAAGCCATTCATAATCGTTTAGCCTTTTGCACAATATATCTGTGTGGAGCGGCATTCTCAACATCGATAATCATCAAGTTCAAAAACCCATCCTTTATTAAAAATGTTGTGAATCTCGTTCGTCCTGCGTTGTCTTGTATCAGTCTACGAATGGACCACCCTTGCAAAAATCATCAAGTGCATCCATCCCATTAACTGTGCTTGATTACTTCTATAAACTGAATTGCTTTTCTGTTAGTAATTCTTCGCTTTACTGTTTCCATTAGGTGGTAGTTTCATTACTGCAGGGTAGGCTATGGTTACTTTCGTGGGTTGTGTGCATTTGTATGATTTCGCCATAGACAAAAATGCCTATTGAGATTTGTAATGTGATGTTTGCAAGTATCATCAAAATCTTGGCTTTCTATCANGGGGTCGCATTGAAAAAACNTTTTCAAAATGAGTCACAGAACAAAAAAGTTTGAGAAGCCCTGNTCTACGCCACTGGTGCATAACACCAGGCACGCGTGTCCAATGTGGCAATAGACTTGTTTGAAAATGGTAATGTGACAGGCCAGTGATTAGTTGTAGGTAAAGCTGTTGTTTGGAGTTGGAGTAAGTTACGAAGCATTGCATTTATTTTTAATAATTCAAACCAGAAGGTTAACTTAACGCGGCTGATTGTCTGCTGTCAGAGACTAGGAACAACGACACTGAGCAACCTGCTGCTGTGTTATACTCACTGATTTTACGATAATTTACATTTATTTGAACATGGTGCGGAACGGGAATAGATTACAGACAAAAACGTGGCGCGTTTTCCGTTTTACTTCGACACCCTGATTTAACCCTTTAGGTTAGAGATATACGCGTTTCATTCAATTAAAATGTGATATGACCTGCTTTTTGCAAAGATGCGTTTTATACGACAAACCTCTACTAGGAGGAAGCATGAATAAGTTTAAAATTTTTAATGAAAATCATCTAGCTGTATTACCCGTAATTGTTTAATGGCACAGCAGCATGCTAGAAATATTGTCCACATGCTTTCGGTGCAACCTTTTCCTCTATCCCTAGTGTGAGGACACCTTCAGTAGAATGCTTGTCGTGTCTGTTTTTCTGGTCGTTAAAGGCTGCGTCTTTACTATAGCGGATATGTCATAATCACCGCTTACGTCTGGAATTCGGTGTTAACATTTGTGATTTTAAATATTCGAGAAACAAATATTGAAGNAAAAGGAGCTAAAATTCAACTGATATTGAAAATAATGACACTGTGATCAATCATTCTGACATTANTGGAAATTATCTTATCATCCTTTTTCTACAAGGTGTGTCACTTTAGTTTATATGCTGTGTATCTGCATGNTATTATGTAGTTATAAACACATCAGGCTTAGGCAAAATCACCTAAAAATTAAGAAAATTTTTAGAAAACTTGTTTATTCAAAGAAACGTTGGAGAAGTCATGAGCAAATATGATATGAAGTCTGCAGCAATTCTTCAGCAACTTTTATTACTGAGTAAGTTTTCTATTAACTTGCATTATAGTGACAAATTCCGGTTGTAGTGATTCTAATTTTGCGACAAATCAAATCTTAAACACAGGTATATCCCATTTGAAAAACGCATCAAGGTTGCATTTTACGATTTGCAAAAAATTGTTCTGTTCTACTACTGGTGGCAATTTATACAAATATGATCAATAGCACAAAATGATCAGCTTCAAGTGGCAAAAGTAATGAAACATCACTTGTCTACAAAAAAAGCAACGAAGAGAAAGGAAAAATTAATTTTGTCTGTTCCAACACTTCCCAGCAACGTGAACTTAGCTTTTGTGGATTTTTGAAGACGACGCTTTTTTTAATAATTATGATTTTGGAAAGGCTGCCGATTTGGATCTTTCTGATCCGTATACATATTTACTATATACATTTTTCTGTTTGGAGCAAATTTGTTTCGGTACGTTTCTACTAAAATTTTTTTCGACATGTTTTGTACAACTAACCGCATAAAGAACTGTGCCATAGTAAGTAAATTATATAAAGAAAGATGAGAAGGCTACATATATCGCAGGTCTTGATCCAACAGTGAAACAAAACACAATGACGAGTGGTCGGAAGTGACACTTAGTGTCCTTTTAGTCAATTTGTTCAGGTAACTTAGGCGCTTCTTTCCAGCAACTCTTTACAAACATTGCAATGAACCAAAAAGGGAATGAAGAATCAACGTTAAACTATACTATGCGTGTAAAAGCAGGTAGATCGTGTGTGAAACAGAAAATTGACTAGTGATTCCTTTGCTGTAATAAAACTGCTTACACTCCTTCGCTTTTCAAAACAGACATGCATGTACAAAGCCTCATTATTTACCCAAGTCTATCCTGCGTCGCGACAAATCGTACCAGTTTTTATGGTGTTGTCGATTGGGATATGCCATTCATCACCACGTCTGCGTGCACCTGGATCTTCCAACCACCAGCCTTGCAAAACGACCACATCTTTTCTTTGAAAATCATATTCTATGACGTGAGCAAAGGAGGACGTGTCATTAGTGCAAGTATAAACAAAACAATCTTGCCTGACGGTAAGGAACTCTTGTGACAAAGCGCTGCTGAAATACATAAACAGAAGAGTTGCTTTTGAAACCAATAAACTTACTTTACCTAAAACCTTACACCATATCTTTACACCACTGTAACGAAAATGCTAACTTTCCGGCATTAAAAGTAAATCAGAGATGTATTGAGAAACGCTTGTTGGTAAAAATAGTTTTGTTAAGTTTTTGATGTGAAATTGATCAACAACGACTGAAACTGCCATTCTTGCTAAAGTTAAATTTTTATCATGAGTGGCATGATATTTTCACTGAGATAACACTAAGTGAAATTCTGCTGTGCGTTAACCAGGTTCCATTTACCAAACAAGGAGACATATATCCACCACTAACAACGTGCCATGTGGTCTCTACGTGAAAAATCCAAGTGAAAATGAAACAAGTTGTCCAACGGGAATTTCCATGGAGAGCGTGTGCTCAAACAGGACACGGACAAGTTCATTTTGGCCGCCAAGGATATCTTCGACATTCAAACAGTTCCGAATGACTGTCCAGTACGAGTTTTTACCATGCCCTACTTCTCCGGTATTGCAGGACGATTCACTTATGCCACCGCCAACTGGTATGTTGCTGGAAAGAAAAAAAACAACCAAGAATCCAGTAATTTGAATTAGCAAACATTTCCCACCAGTGCATAAGTACTGTTTTCTCCTATTGCGAAGTATGGACAAAGATCCAGGAATTGATTCATTATACTTTAGTTTACCTATATGGCTTTCCTTACGTGAGTTCATATATATGGTTCCTCAAATACATTCTTTATAGTTCTCCATAGTTAGCTTGCCTACAGTTTAGCTGCTTTTCAAAAATAAGTCACTTTGAAAATAGCACACGAAATAATACCTACTCTAATGTGCGAAGGCCACTTCCACTAAAGTAATAAAACTTTTTTACTTGTGACGCTTTCGAGGAAACCAACGTCGTCAAACCTTTTTAACGAAATCCTATGCGTGGTAGCCCGAAAATAATGCCTTACGTTGTCCCTCAAAGAGGCAACGGTTCTTTAAATTTTTCAATTTTTAAAATCTAAACATTTCCTGTTTTCAAATCTGTTGGGGAAATTTGCTTTCTGCACCAATTTGCTGCGACATCTTTTTTTTCTTTTCATCGAACTAGTATTGTTCTGATCAAACCTGCTGGGCATGAAAATGGGTTTAGATGTATTGTTCTCAACACCAAAAGTGTCATTGATACAGATGAAGGCGTCTACCAATGAAGGTCTTTTTCAGATACAACGAACACGTTCGCGCTTGCATCAATTGTAGTTGTGCTCTGCATTATCTTGTGCATGGTTTTGTACAGATGCAGGTCAGTAACCTGTCTTAGATAATTTTCGTAATAATATATATTCGCGGTAACATCACCTTTGTAAAGCAACTGCATATTCATCTGTTAAGGATTTACTTGAAAAATGTTGTCCACCAAACGCAAAGATTTGATTGCCTAACTGAAATATGTACTGAGTTCTTATAGACTTTCCAAGATGTAATTCAAATGTGTTTTCACAAATTACTCGAGAAATGTACCATGAAAATCTTAAAAGCGGGAAAGATGTTTGGCGTTAACTGCACAAAATCTAGCGAGGCGAATATAAAGGCTTTCGAATGTAAAAATGATGACTTTGCAAGTCAACACAAGATATCAATATGCACCTGCTGAACATTGCACGTGTAGACCGAAGAATAATACCATCGGGCTGAACATTACTTCTGTTACACTTCTGACACAAACCTTCGCAATAAATTTTGCTGAAATAACAAAACACGATGCTGCGGTAACACATGATTGGAAACAATGACGGAATGCTCTAGTACCTCATTTTATTATGGATAATGGTGCTGTGCGCCTGCTGTCATATCATTGGACAGTTGTGCACTAAATGTAAATTCATTACTTTAACCTTGCAGGATGAACGCTCTGGAACTTGAAAAGCTCCGTGATTGCTCCAGCTGTGCCCACAAGAAAGTGACGAGAACGACAAATGTCCGAAAGCTTGATACGTCTGTTCAGGGTTTGTCGAAAATAATATCAAACGATAGAAACATGTAAAAAGCATTTCCTGCTTTGAGCTATTTTTCTAGTGTTGCAAAGACTCACGAAATACTGCAGGACTACGCTTGCTTGAAAGCTCGTAAAAAACAGAAATGCGTTTGCTGCACAATTATGTCCTCTTGCCTGTTTGAGTTTGACTACAATTTATTATCCTCTTCATGATCCAATCCTCAACAATTTCTTGTGAGTTGTTACTACACACAGTATGTGCACAGAGTTTTAATGATTGGGACATCAGATGCGAGTTTTTCACAACCTGTAGATAAACAATCCTATAAAACCCCGAAATTTGGGAAACGTTCACTTCAAGTTATGACAAAAAGTTGATATTTAATTAATTAAATTCTCTATGCGATTACTATTTTTGTTTGTTGTTTTAAAGCCAGAGCGTCCTAACCATAAACGCTAGAAGGCTAATCAAGGACTCTAATGATGCGGATTTTTGCCTTGTTTCATTCGAAAAAGAAAAAAAATTCCCTTGGGGTTGGTGTCCAGGGTCAGGCAACCTAAGTCAAAATGGCCTAAAACTATACCCCCACTTATTACGTCGCCTCCAAAAAACTCAAATGAAAAACTTCCCAATTTTTTGTTTTGTTTTTTTTTTGA
>JGI24021J15306_10002876_pt1 | contig 19027 bp, 5 predicted proteins | sample Ectturendosymbi1_FD_15306 | JGI IMG/M metagenome (IMG submission 15306)
GGACGGGAATCCAACATTCACAGTGCATGCAACTGCGCATACTTTTAGAGCAGCGATAAACCTTAACAGTATGTTGTTACGACAACATACCTGATGTTTAGAAATTATTTGATCTTTGATGGCTTGACAAACTTCATGTTGAAATGGATTTGACGTGGTCCTGAAGGTAATTTTGATGATTTTTATTTGTGGGATGTTTAAATAAATCCTGACTATTTTTGCAAACTTGTAATTGCAAATGGTCAACAGCGTTGAGTATATTAGTTAGACTATAATTCTGTACTTTTCAGTTACTCTCAGGTACGCACGGAGAGCAGGGGCATTGCTTCCCTTGTTTTTTCAACAGGGAAGCAACTGGGGCGGAGCAAACTTTTCATCACAGTATCATAGGTAATTTCATGGTTAACAAGATCTAGTTGAAACAAATTTATTGCACCTATTCACGCACCCACAGCATTCAGAATGGTTTTCTACACTCTCTGTTATAATTTTTGAGGTCATCATTGTTGCTGAACAGAAACAAACTTATTGGTGAAGAATGTTTTGTTTTTTATAAGTTTCCATTTCCCTCAGTACGTCTACTGACCCTTGCCCTACCACTGTTTCGGCTGCTGCCTGTGTTTTATGTAATTTCACCTATAAACTGAGCATCCCCACCGACATGATTATCGAAATTCAGATCAAAAAATTGCTAACAAAACTTCTTACAGAGAGTCACTGGCGTTAGATATTTTTTAGGTTAAAATATGCGACACATTTAAATCATATCAGGTTGTTGACAAAATAATCGATAAATTTTCAGCAGCAGAAGCACGAAAACTTTGTCCTTGGAATAAGATAATTGCAAGTAAAGCATCAGACTGCAGTGTTTCTTTTACTGTATGCTGCCACGAACTGGCTGGGTGGGAGCGCTAAACTGAGTTTGTCCCCAGGTGCGGGAAACTCGAGATACACCGCTGCTTGAAGTGTCGTTTGCTTTTTGCAAAGTGCTTTCATGTCTGTTGCTGCAACATGATACTGTAGATAAAAATGCTTTTTGGAATCTACGTATCGTATTTAATTTTGTTCAAACCAGCACGAAAAACTTCTTGCAACTTACCTTTGTAATCAAATGTCGTTTTTCTGCTACATGTCACGTTCTTTTCCTTACAGGCGTCACAGCGTTTCTTTCAAATTGCAATTAATTTGGGGAAACGCTATTGTAACAGTGGTCGCACAGGTCTTCACTTTGAGCTTCGTGCCTCGGTCTGTGCTGACTCGACTCAAAACAACTACATGATCCCCTTTTTTCTAATCTCACGACTTTTGTCTTATGAAGAAAACATCGTCTTTGAGAACCGTGAATGACAATGTTATTACTCACCGTAATATTAGCATTGTCTGTTTTGGTTACCGTTTGCATTTTCTTAGATGCTTACAACGTTCACAAGGCCAGCAACGAACATTGTGCACCTGTGAAAAACAAACTTTCGCTGAACAAAAAAATGCACAGCAACGTTGAATAAAAATCGCCGGTTTGTCTAAGCGATGTCAATCGTAAGTAACATAATCTATGCGATTACAGGTATCCACTGTTGCTTTTCAAGTAACATGATTAGTTGTTGCGCTATGTGTTTTACCCAAATCGAAATGCAAAGTTTTTTACGGCTTAGCATTTACGTGCATAGAAAGCAAAGCTTCTTTGGATTCCGAGGGTTGCACTGCTTGTGAGCAAAGCTACTAAATGGTTGCGGTTATTTTTTGTACCGAAACATCTCGTCATGTTAATTATAGTGTATCAAACCAATACTTGAGACATCGAGCAGTAAGCCTTTACAATGGATCCAATGCGCGGAACAAATTCACATTTAAATGTTGAAGTTGCCATGCTTTTAACGTTGTACACCAACTTCCAAGTTTTTGAGCACTTTGCTTTGCAATCTTCGCCGATGAAGTTGTACTTTTGATATTTGTCTTGCAAACATTTTCCTGAAATCACTCACCGATATATTTTGTTTGCCCCCCTCTCTCTTCACTTCAACCCTTTCTGTCCCGCACGGGCCACTTAGTGGCCATTTCTTCACTTGAAACATTTCAAAGCATCTGCATTGCTTTGTGTTGTAAAACGTATAGCCTACTGCTAGACATCGGACGTAATTTGCGACATTCTCTAGTACTCCAATGGCAAATCAGTAATTTTCCCTACTCACCAAAGAAATCTGTCTCCTTTGTGAAACTATTTTCGTTGAAGAATTTTACACTTTCACTAAACGAGGCGCCAAAAACGCATTATTTTTGTTTTCTGCTACTCATTCAACGTTCTGCTATTCAGCAAAAATCAAATAAGGCTTTTTTGCCAAAAACTTTTTCTTCTGTAAAACACGCGTTGTACGTACAATCGCTATGTTTATTGCTTCACAATAATTTTTTATTTTTCAACATCAGTGATAACTGCTGAAAAAGTTCGCATAATTTATGGACGTTGCTAAATCACAATTCCTGGTCACTTGAGGGTTTAGGTTTCGAGCATGCTTCAGCGCGTCCGCCCTACCTCCTACCGCCCCGTTTTGAAAATCAAACGTTCTTGGGGAACTACAGGAATGTGTTCTTTTTGAGATAACGGATATATCATTTCGCGTTAAACTTGCTATCATCAATTTGCTTGAATATAGTTTTTCAACAAATCACACATTTTCGTTCTTTTAACTCTACACGCAAAGCTAACATTGACGAAATTTTTGTTTCATCTACATTTAAACCTGACACAGTGCTACCAAACATCAGGCAGTTGGGGTTTTTATGATTGCAATTTCGCTGAAATTTTGTTTGCTTTACATGATGCCATTTTTTTGAAATTTTGTTTGCTTTACAAAATTACATGATGCCATTTGTTGCAAGTGGCCATCGCCTGAGCTAAACAGGCAGAGGTGGTATTGAAAAAATTTTCTTTGATTAACAGTCTTACCTGACACAGCCATACCAAACGTCAAGTGATTGATTTCTGTTATCATCACGTTTTGCCAAAATTTTATTCACCTCCATGTGCTACGCCGCAAATCACATGATGTTGATTTTGCATGTGTTCGTTGTCCGAATGTAACACCAAACTTTGGATGCTACAACTTCGCATAAGAAAAAGAACTGTTTCCTGACCACTTGGCTTTGAGTTTCTTGTTGTTAAATAAAAAGTTTCACTGGTAAGGAAACTTGAATTCATAAAGGAATAAAAAAAATTTGTGATAAATTTTGTATGAATAAGATTTCAGTACTTTGCGCATTGCACACCTTTGAAAATGAAGCATTGAACACTTAGGCTGCACTTTCAAAACCTGGAATATTAAGGAAACGGTGGTTGGCCAATTCGCTCTTGAATATCAAATAACAATTCTTTGCACGCAGGCTATATCAACTACGTTCTACGCAAAACTACTATCGCGTATAAATTGAACAATGCAGAAACAAGGATCTCAGCTTAAAATACAAGTAGTCAGTAATTTGTTCAGGGGTTTCACATGCAACATATCTCAACATAACATTTTTTGAAAATTCTAAAATAATACATAAAAAATTCGTGGGAGGCTTTTATTTCCCGGTTTGTCCCGCACCCTGGTTGCGGGCCTAATTCAATTTACACGCGAATTAAACTCTGTGAAAAACAGTTTTGATCTTTTATTACTTGACCATTCTCTTGAAGTCTTGAGTACTGTGCACACAGCGCGAAACTTGCATTGATAAAGGCGAATTATTAAACATATAGCAATCCACTCACGAAGCTAAATGCACTCTGGGCGTTTTTGCAGTCTATGTTTCATTTATATGTGTGTACACTGTAAAATAACTTTTCCGATATCATAACTGTTCAATGACTATTTTTTTTAGTTCACGTTTTTTCTTTAACAATTTTTTCAAAAAAAACATTTCAAGGTCAGATTTTTCAAAATGGATCCTACGTCAGTAAAACAACACCAATTTTTTAAGTGCAGCAAAAGGAGCGGTAGCGAATAGCGGTGGCGATAGCTCGCTACTATTTTTTGTTAGTAACGGCTGCGGTAGCGCCGCTGTTAAATTCAACAAATAGCGGGAGCGGTAGCGACGCTATTAATAAAGTAGCTGTTGCCCACCTCTGATGTTAAGATATATTTAATCACTAATGTTATTGTTTTAATGGTAGATACGAGACTTCGTGTAGCCTACCAACTGAAACACTCTCGAAAGGAATGCAGGAAGGAATGCAACTCGAACTTTATTGAGAATGATTTGGTCAGGCTCGCCACCAGATGTCGGTGGGCTTCGCCATTTTTGCCAGAACTACCAAATAACACCTAATAACTTTGAGCCCCTTGTGAAATTCGAAATTCCCTTGCAACGTTAGAGCTGTCTGTGAAACTCCAGTAACGGTTTTAAGCACTGAACATAAAATGCAAAAACGCAGTAACACAAGGCAACCGAGAAAATAACACAATGTGAATATAGTATGCTGTTTCTGTCACCAGGCAAAAGTCTCCTTGCTACAAACTTTTCTCCACTGGTATGATAGCAATATTTATTGTTGTCATTTCGAGAGTTTATGCAAGCTGTCTTCTTTAGAAGACAGGCAAGAAGCAAAATCAAAACCTAGACACACACTGCATTTCTGAAAATTTTCAGAATTATAATATAAAATTTTCATGATTAGAATATTAAATGTCTTCCTTATTCTTTGACAGTTTCTGCAAATGTCAAAATTGCTATGCAATATTTTGAAATTTTTTGAGGGCAAATGCTCCAAATTCCTCCCGGGTTGCGCGCCTGGGTTAAAGATACCTCCTGAGAGACTTAACTGGCATTTATGAATATGACCTCCCCACCTGTTGTTTGGCTCCTTCAACATCTTTATTTGGCATCTGGCGACATACCTGTGCTTAGAAGGCTAGTAGAATGGCCTATGTATCTTAACATTTTGCTTCTATCTTTAGTGAACTGAAATAATTTGTCCAACAAAGTTGTCCTCTCCATCACTGCAAAGCACCAAAGAGACGAAACAGCACCTTTGTTATATGTCACAAAAACTTTTGACTATTGTCATGCAACAACACAATCCATAAGCACTCTTCACTAAAAAATCCATGCGTCAGTGTGTAGTATACCTCTTCGAAAAATCAACTAATACAATACTTGGATTTTTCAGCAATGTCTATGAGCTTATTTGGTGAAAACAGTTGATCTTAAACTATTTGGAATGAACAAATTGGCAATCGGAATGTCACACATTTGCTTTTATATTTACACTACTGCTGATTTTTGATGAACGCATTGTACGCTGGGTAGATCTTATTGAACGCATTCCGTGTGCTTTCAAAGCTCAACATAATGTGCTCCCGCCCTAATGTTTGCCAAGCATTGGCTCGGGTTCATCGGCTGAACAAACATGCCGAACGTACCACACTATCGAACTTGATGGACACGGTTGATTGGGTTGAGTGCCATTGGCCAGACCATCAGCTGTAGCCATAGCTTCGTCAGTGTGAAGTGATGGAGTACTTACAGGTACTGTACATGTAGTTCTGTGGTCTAACTTCTCTAGCATAATGCCCTAATAATCTGATGTGATTTACTCGGTCTGTTGTACCTTGTACAATTTAGGCTACTGACGCTGCAGTCACATCTGAGTTTGTACAGGTAGACCTGCATTTCTTCCTTTGCAAGCTTCTAGATCAGTGGTCTCATTCATTCTCAAACTCAAACTGCTCTGAGAGCCAAATGAAAAATATCGTAAATTAACCAGGGGCTGTAGTGCACACTACAAGATCAGTAAACAAGAAAACGCATTAAAAACCCAATAAACAAATATAAGTAATGAGTGAAGTGAATGCAATCAGCATTAAAATACTGTATCATACAGTAGAATATATACAGTGTATATATTCTGGCTACCTTAGCTGGCAGCTTTTAGCATCAGCAAGGTGCTTGACATTTAGGTTCTAATTCATCACTGAAAGAGATAATAACTTTATTTTCCGCACAAAATGTTCTCATGCGGCATGCAGGCCATGTGTTTGAGACCCTTGTTCTAGATTTGCATTGCAGGCTATGTGTTTGAGACCCATTCTAGATTATTACTGTATTGCTGTTTGACTTGGCAAAATTGTAATCTTTTGTTGGAGTTGCTGATGACTGCAGCTGCAGTGTCACTTGAATGAGAAAACTGCGTTTCACAGAAATGTACTTTATTTTTCAGTATAAGCCTGGTTACCACAATTCAGTAAGCAGTAGACGCCCAGCAATAGTCTGAAACCATGGAAATGCTGAAAGCAGACGCTTCTTCGCATGAAGAATGTTGTTTTTGTGTGCGTTTTGAAACTTAATAGGTCTAAAGAGAATGACCATTTTCACAATAGTTAAAAACACTGTTTTTTGCTATTTGAGTACCACTGTACGCCAATCAGTTAAGGTGCAAGTGCACATGACAGTCTACTAAAGAACACCTACAATAACGCATATCGCATTTTGTGTTACATCTCCAGGAATTTTCTTCAACAATCTAACACTTATGTATGACAATGTCTGTATGTAGTAGATGATCTTGGTGCTTTGTTTGAGTGCTTGTTCCTCTTCAGTATTGAAGAGGGTGCTTAACAACATCCAATCTATGATGCTTTATGTCTAAGAATTTTTATACCTTTGTGTTCTTTTGACTGCTTATTTTATGTGGAATATCAATGTGTTTGAGCCAAACACATAAATATGAAAAATAAGGCACCACACTGCTGTGTCAGACCTCACAGTCATCAGATTGTTTCTTAGCCGTAAGATTCGAGTTTCATACTATTTCATAAAGTACCAGTTTGAATTTATGTCAAAAATGAGCTTTCCCTTACCTAAAAACTTAGCTGACTTTCACAACACTGTCCAAAACAGTGGTTCTTAACCACAGAGGGGCTGGCCTCCCCGAAGGATGCCAAGCCCTTATGTACCCTATAACATGGAAAGTTTATCAAATACATTTCCCAATACTACATTTGTTATTACAACTTATTTAAAGGTAGGATGCCTTGAAACAAAGGACAATTATATACGTAACGGGGGCGTGGAGAGAAAAGGTTAAGAACCACTGGTCCAACACAAATGTACTGTACAGGGCTTATCAGATTGAAAACATAAAACATCCATTACATGTAGCAAGAATTTTGTTGCCAGTCCTGTTCAGGCGTTAGCCTCAACTTTTAAAACTCAGTATTGGTTGTAGCTAACAGATACGTGATTGTGGTTCATTTAGTTCTTTCATTAAATCTAAAGGTAATGAATTTTTTCACATGCTAAAATTAATTCTGTTGCTTGAGCGAGGTGTGCCCATGTATTGCAGCTCCATGTTTTACCTTCATCTAAAATACACCTAAATAGGGAAACCCTTAGCTGAAAATAGAATGGCAAAAAATATTTTCAACCAAAAAATTGTACGTAAGATAAAAATAATGTTATTATTAGGTGACATTTTGTGGTAAAAAATCTTTCAATAACAGTTACAATTGTTTTGGATGTTGGAGAGGCAAAGGAAAGGTTGGCATAAAACAAAACAAAATAAACACTGCTGTGCAAAAGCTCTGAAACATTATTTCTGAATTTCTTGTTCAAGCAGTGCACTGAGATTATAAACAGATTTTTCTAAAGACTAACTTAAGCAATGTTGCTTGCCTACACTTTTTGCTGTTGAAAATTCAAAACCTCTTGAGATAAGCAAATGTCTTTATATTTTAATGTTAGGTGAGCAAACATGACCCAAATTATAATTTCCAACAACAGTGAATAGCAGATGGTTTCATTACAAGCAAAAACAAGAGTTATGCTTTACCAAGGTCAGGTTCTATGCAGATTCAATGTATGTTTACTTGCTCTTCTCTGGGAAGAGTAATAACAGCTATGGGTGCTACTATAGCTTGACTTCTACTGCTGCATTATAGGAAGAAAGGTAAATATAAACATGTCATCATATATTTCCATACATTTGTTCTAGCGATACACATTTCGTACATCATCTAAGAATGACACAAAAAGTTAGGGCTAACCCTAAGAATGACACAAATAGATGGGTAGGCAACATACGGCAGAAGACCTCACGCTAATGGTAGCACTGAAATTTGTCAGTGCCATATGTCTTCTCCAACAGTGCTAATTGCTTTATAACATGTTGATGGAATCAGACCAAAAGCAGCAAAGATTATTAGGAAAAATATCTAATTGCTTAGAAAATCCCGCTTGTCATGGTTAAAAAAGTTAAGATTTTTGTATTGTTGGAGATATTACCTGATCTTTCTAATGTTCTCCAGTGCAAATAAACAGTTGTAATCATGGATCTTTTGTATAAATCGGACAACAGTGATGAAAAACAGAATGGCTGCATTAACATATTAAAAGATTTACAGAAGACACCTCTATCTGCTTTGGGCTTTGTGACAAAAGACTTCAAGCCTCCAAAGTATGTACATTGTGAAGCAAGACACCCAGAAAAAATATGGAAAGCTGCTTTAAAGTCAGATCGTGTGCAATGGGTCATTCGCCAGATTGTTAGAGAAGAAGGTAAAGACGAAGCAGACGTTGTCAAGGAAGCTGGTTTGATTTTAAAAGAACTGGCATACACAGATCACATGTCAGTAGTGCGCATGTTTGGATATGCACTATACAAAATCATGAGTCGCATATATCATGATGGTGTATATGTTAACATAGAAAACATTGATGAAGTTCGTTCTGTGATGAAAAACCACCCAGTTGTGTTTATGCCAAGTCACAGAAGTTATGTAGATTTTTTGATGCTATCATTTGTTTGCTTTTATGTTGATTTGCCACTTCCTGCAATTGCATCTGCCATGGACTTCATGGGAATGAAGTTGGTCGGTTCAGCTTTACGTGCTTGCGGTGCATTCTATATGAGAAGGTCGTTCGGTTCGGATCGCCTATACTGGGCTCTGTTTACAGAGTATGTTCATACCATTTTAATCAACGGTGATCGACCGTTGGAGTTTTTCATCGAAGGCACTCGCAGCCGAACCGGAAAGTCCCTCAATCCCAAATTTGGTCTACTTTCTGTAATTGCAGAACCCTACCTTAAAGCGCAAACCTATGATGCCTTACTTGTTCCCATCAGCATATCGTATGACCGACTTCTTGAGGAAACGTTGTATGCCTATGAAATGCTTGGGATACCAAAACCTAAAGAGTCAACGTCAGGATTGATGAAAGGGCTCTCAATTTTAAATAATAACTACGGAAGTGTGCATGTAAACTTCGGGAAACCAGTGTCACTGAGGGATTATTTTGGTCACTTGGATAGAGCAGTGCACGCCTGTTACCCACGTTACATGCTTAGGTTATCCAGCACAGAGCAGAAGTACATGGAAATACTCGGTTACAAAATATTGCTCGAACAGCAAAAAGGCTCAGTGCACTCTCCATGGTCACTCGTCGCCCTGATTCTCTCCCAGCATCCGAATGGCATAAGTTTAGATAAGCTGCTCGACGAAATGCACTGGATCAAGCAGGTGTTAATGAAATGCAACATTAACATGAGCTGGCCTGTGGGCACAGTGCGTGAATGCGTGATGCTACACTTGCACAGATTCAAACATGTCGTTGAACTGCGTGATGATGTGTCGCCGGGAGGAACTGACACTGTTGTTTGGATCGCCGGCGGTCATAACCGTCAGCAAGCAAGGTCTGAAACAAAACTTACCGGTCTGCTAAACCCGTCGATCATTGAGGAAACTGTCAATCACATAATGGTTGCCAGCTACAGGAACCAAGTCCTGCACAACTTCATTCGTCCCGCCTTGGTTGCCTTTGCTTGCACCAAAACATCAGTGAACGACTGCAGTCAGTTCATCTTCTCCAAAGAGCAATGCATTAAGGAATTCAAATTTTTGCGCCATTTGCTGTCCAAAGAATTCATTTTCGAACCGATGCAAATCGACGGCGACTTTGAGCAAGGGGTGCGTTTCCTAATGCAGAGCGACAGCATAGTTGCTGTCGGCAACCAGCAGTATCGTGTCCGAAACGACGCAGACAAAATGCTGCAATTCCTCAAATCAACCTTTTCAGTGTTCTTTGTAACCTACTGGATGGCGTGCCAGTATCTACTCAGCTCCGACAGCTCGCACGTTATGAACAAGTCATATGCTCAGGTAAAGGTGAATCAGTCAAAATACGCACTACTTTAGCAACAAACGAACTTAACTTATGAGCGTTTCATTACATCGCAAAACTCATGTGGTGAAACATAAAAGAACGTATCGGTGTTTCGACGTTTTTGCCAGTGGCACTTGGTGAAACCTGAAAAGCATGTCCGAGCTTTGACATGTCGCCAGTGGCTCTTGTCATAGTTCCTTTTTTTATGATAAGCTTTGTCGCCACTTTGGTTCGTTAAGTCTCTTCTCGTTTTGGCAAAGCGTAATCATCTGCTGACGAAATAACAGCGGAAAAACGTTTACTTTCTGAGATAACCAGCGCAAAGCTTTTGTTGGTCAGAAAGCGATTAGAACGTCTGTTAAAGGGACCTTATGCTAATCAGTGTTGCCACTGCTGATGTTTTAACATCAGATCTGATGTTTTGGCGACAAATCTGATGTTGACTGGGTTTTTGTTTTCCACATTTTCTCTCATTTCAGGACAAAAATAAGTTAGATTCAGGGACGCCGGAACAGGGGGGGGCATAGAAAGAATTGAGGGCAATGCAAACTTATAAAAAACAAAAAAATCGTTACTAAGTATACTTGTTTCTGTTCAGCAACGATATTGACCTCAAAAATAATACAAGAAATGATAGAAAAACATTTCTGAAGTTTCTGGGTGCGCGAATAGCTGCAATAAATTTGTTTCAGTTCGATCTTAATAAACCATGAAATTACCTATGATACGCTTTTCAACACCAAAACACCACAAGGGTGACACATCCGAATTTGATAGCGAACTGCTTTACTAGGATATCGATTTCGAGTCAGCCACGCATAGACACCTCTGCCCCCGTTGCCCACCTTATGAAAAGTCAGGGGAGAAATACACCCCCTTTCCGGTGTCCCTGATTAGATTCATGACTTTTTAAGTTCCTTTCATCAATCACTCATCCTAATGTGTGTTTGGTTATCGTTCCAAACTAAAGCTCTCTTCGCTGCGTTGAGAATAACATTTCATGTAAATTATAACCGACTTCTCCATTTAATGGCGACATTTCTCTCTGTTTCGGAATCAAGGAGGGTAATCGGACTTTGTTAGGTTTGTTGATAGAATCATTTAGCTTATATGAAATTGTAACATAAAAAATCTGATGTTGAAGAAGGCAACAATCTGAAGGTAACGAGACTGACCCCAGTGGTAACACTGATGCTAATGTTGGTGTGCCTTATCCGCAGTTAGTTTTAAATTTCTGACTAAAGTTTATCTGCAAGGAAGCTTGCTAGGCTCTTTTTATTGCATTAGAAAGTGGAAGTACATCAAAGGTATGTTTTGACAATTAAGTTTCCATCAAAAGTATGATTTAGCATTATTCTTTTTTTATAATTTCTTGCATGCAATAGTGTTTCGTGTATGTCAGCTTGTGACTACAAACCTAGTGATGTTTTATGCGCTCGCCAAAATTTTTATTAGTTGGCCATCCCATCACATAATTTGTAGTTGAGTGCAAATCAAAAGCTGCGATTTGGTTGTCATCAAAAAGCAAACGTTTTCCTATCATCAAACTAGGAAAAGATCACCCTATCATGAAAACCTGCACGGGCGCTCGTCAACGATTTTTTAAATGGCCAAGTTGAACTTGGACGCACGCCAAGTACCAAAATTCAGGGGAACTGGCATGCAACAAGCTTTTTTGAGGCCACCCCAAGCGGCTATCACGAAGTTTATAATTAATTCGTTGTTAGGTTCTTTTAACAAAACAGGATACCATTTGTTTGCGTGGGTTTCACTACCGAGACACGGCTATTTACTTCGAACGTAATTGAGTTAGACGGTTATAAGTTCTGTAAGCAGTGGCCGAAGTCTACTATGAAGCAAATTATAGGTAGGCAGCCGCGTTGCACTTCATTGATCAACCGCGCCTGTCGTCACCAATTGCCCAACTCCTGAAGGCCACGAACGTTCTAGTTCTCCCCAAGTGCCTGGTCAGCGAGCAGACGGTGTTTGGACGCGCAACAGGTCTCAAAATAAAAACATTTCTTACCCATCTCTACTGAAATTACACTCAGAGCTTAACATCATGTCAGAGACTAACAAAATTCGCCACTGTTACCGTGCCGAACACGGTATGACCCTGTATTGCGGCTGTCCATTGAGCTGACGACTACTCGTGACTGGGTTTTTGGTTTGCGATCTGAAAAAACGTGATGCTTGTCAATAGGAAGTAGGAATCGTGATCTGCCTGTGTTGCAGAGCACGAAGACGGGTCGCATCGGGAATAAGTTATTAACATGACATTCATGTTTTTGATTTTAATGGACATTACTACAAATGCTACATCCTAGGAAAATCTCCTTCCTTAGTTGTTGGGGTAATTCGATGTAGAAGGCAGATGCTATTTGTATTTCGCTTCATCAGCTTTTGCTGATGAATGGGAAAATAGGATAGGAAAATCGCCTTTGAGCACTTTCAAAGTTCCTGCAGGCTTTTCGTCATGGATCCCCAAATAGGAAGGAGAGCAGTATGTACACTCTACGTTGGTTTTCAAAGCAAACGCTATTGGTGTGACCAGTGGATTGGGTCGACAACTATTTTCAGGACTTAAATTGAAAATAGCCCCGAAGCGCTTGAACGCCCGATCTCTCCTGATTTTCGATTGCACAGTAGCAATGAATCAAAAAGTTGTTAATGAATCTTGTAAACCTTCATGTGTTAAGTTTCAACTGCTTCCAACCTTTGTTTTGTGTGGCTGACTCGCACATAATTTTCAGATACAGCAATGGATTTCTGGTAACCTGGAAGTGGATGGTGTTGTTCACGAGATGCTCTCTCTAAATCTCATATCGAACGCAGTCCACGCCCTGGTCGGCGTCGGTGCACTAATAGCGCACAAGGTAAAGTGTGTTTTTGTAATATGAATATCCTAAGGTGGGTGCGCCTTCAGCGTTTTGCTTCCGAATAGCCACGAAGAATTAAGTTTTCAATCAACAGCATGATGTGGATAGCTGCATAAATCGAAGCGTCAATTGACTTCGATTTTAAATGTGCGTGATAACCCGCGGCGCCGAAATAATCACTGGAGGGCATTTTCTGACGATCACAAATACCGGAACTTCCGCATGGGTTGCGCTACTACACCGATCTAGTCCAAGAAAGAGTGTTAGCAGGTTTGCATGCATGCCCTACTTTCAGCATCAACACCACAGCACATTTTGACCCCTATTACATTTTATATCACCTGTCAGGTTATCACAAAAACAAGGCTCAGCCCGGGTCCTACACAAAGCGGCGAACAAGGCTTTGGCCCCAAAGCCCAATGAACTTACTTAAATAGCCTCATTTGGTTGCAGACAAGGAACCAAAAGATAATTGAAGCTCTGCACCCTAACCTTCTGAAAGTGTCCTACGAAATATCTCGGTTTGTCCAAGTGCCGAACATCAACGGGACCACGAGGAAGTACGGCGCCATCAAACGAGCGAAACTCTGATCGAACCACGTCAATCATCCCTTGATGACAACGCTTGCTGGGCAAGCTGCTACAAGCCGCATGCATCTTTCGACGTACAGTCAGACTGCTAATCGTGAAGATAATCGTCGCGTTGATTTCTTTTTTCTCTGTCCATACGTGTGTGTATTAACTTGTCTTTGCGTTTCGTGTATGACACAGACAGTAAACCAGAATCGTAAATTTTATTACAAAACATAATCAAGAAAAAACGAACGAAGGGCTTTGGCCCAACAAACTGCTGGCAGTGTAGTTCTTTCGTTACGATCTTGCACTTCTATCCGTTTCCATCAGACATTCCCGGACCAGTGCTCTTGCATGCAATATACCTAAAAATACAAGTTGATTTGATTTATAACTGAAGTTCTTCCGATCAACCATCGCTCATGTCAAAAAACATTACTGAACAGTAAATTTTGTGTTATGGCCGGGATGAGAGAGGAGTCGGCAAGAAACACTACGTTTTTATGTTTCACTCATGGAGTTTACAAGAACTCTTTTCGCAGTCAAGAAAACAACAGGTACTTTTAGTGTATTACATGAAAAGGTAGATGATGCCTGCCTAGCAGGGGAAAATATTACTTTGTAAGATTGGTGTCTGATTCTGGAAAGGATTCCTTTCGACAGTTCTCTTCGCCGCACTAAACTCTTCATTTGGCTGTTTCGGTAAAAGATCGAATAATAAATTCAAGGAGATTCTCAAATATGGCCATGCCATTAATAAACATTGAATCGGTAGTAGTCCCTTTTAAGGAGTTAACTAATACATGTTAAGGTAATAAAATACAGTAAACGCCTGATCCGGATCTTTCTTTACAAAAATCTCCGGTTTATCAGGATCTTTGCCAATACCGGATAAAATCTGCTTTTAAACATCTCGTAATCCGGATTTTTATGCACGTCCACGCTGTTGTGTGTTCTTTAAGTGCACTGACTGGTCTCTAGGAAAGATTCGGCAGCTTTCAGACGCAACACAAGCGTGCTCACGATCACCAGTGAGCGCATAGAATTATGACAATATGCCCACAACTGCGCGGGACATTCGACTAATCGTAGAGACGATTATTACGTCTCACGGGCATAGCATATCACCTTGAACATGACGCTCAAGGCACGCCGCCGCACCACGGTTTCAGTCTATTGATCAGTGTTGTGAGTGTGCGTGTGTAAGAGCATTATCTATGAGTGTATTGTACTCATTAAGTTGTATGGACGGCATTACCTTCCAAATAGACCAGTCGCAGCAATCTCTGCGTCATTCCAAAATCCCAGATTTCTTAACAGCCAAGTAATCTAAAATTGCGAGCTTAAGATTGTTCATAACCGCCGGCATATGGCAGTTACTAGTCTGATGTAGCATTGTAAGTACATCTCATCAATAAGTTCGTTTTGCTTCTGCGACAATCTGCTGTTGGGTCGTAAATGTGTTGAATTTAAGTGATTTTCACCGATATCTCAGTACTGCTATGACGCCAGGCTAGATACAACCATCTTCGTATAATCCGGATCTTCGCCTCAACCGGATAAAATCGTCGGTCAAATCGAATCCGGATTAACCGAGGTTTACTGTATCACACGAACAGATCCACCCTTATATTTTCAAAATTAAAAAACAAACTCGCTGACAGTATCGAAAAAAGCAGTACTTCACCTTTTCACTACAGATATAAAAGGGAGAATGTATTAAACCGTTTAATGCTGTTGTTTTAATGTCGGATAAAAGACTAGTTGGCTGGTTATGTTAACTGGTTCATGAGCACGATTGAGGTTGAGGAAACCTGAGAGCAAGGAGATGATACCGACACACGATTTCTTGGTTGTGACTATCGTCAAACTTTGAGCTGCTGCGAAGTTATCATTTTTGTATTGTATTAACGCCTTCACTCCCACACGCAACGCAGTAGACTCAAGTTTACATGTCAGCAAAAACGAACATACAGATACTTGAAAGAAGACGATAACAGCAAAGTATGCGCTTAATGGCGCTAACACGATTACTTTGATCAGGCCTTCACAACATACGGCCCGCGAGAGCTTTCCCAATTGTAGAAAATGTTGCATAAGCTCGACGTCGAATAAGTAATTGTCGTTCCAGAATTTTTTTCCGTACTACAACGACATCTCTACATCGAAATGAAATAGACTTTTGCGGCCCGTGGCAAATTTATGTTGATAATTTGGTCCGTAGCGCATTCCGAGTTGTGCAGGCCTAACTTTGATGAAGCACAAGCATAGACATGTGACACTAGGAAAGAACATACAGTACGCATGGATGTGGAGCCAACACAGTTGCTATAATGTTTAGCACTGTTGTATAGTGCTGCGATGACTTCCAAGCAGACCGATTTATAAAATACATGGGGGAGTGGAAGGCTGCAAAGGACCAGGGGTCATTTGTGCTGCAGACCTCCCAAGGAAAAAACTTATAATAAGTAAATTAAAGTATGTTGCTCTGAGCATAAGGTTTAATACGCTCAATGCGTTTACATGATTAATGGAAGCAAAATGCGTTGCAAGCAAGTTGAAGCCGCCAGAAGAAATTAGATTAACTTCGCAACAAAAAAACCTTCGTAGTTTTCACATATATTGGAAATGTTCACGACTGCTAAAGAAAAAATACCACTGTAATGACGTCACACAGAATTTAAGCAGGCTGAGAACAGGCGTGCATAACATGTGTTTGGGAAATGATCATTCATGATTAGCCAATAATCACCAGTCATGGTAGATCGCAAACTGAATTATCTGGGAACCTGTAAAAATTGACCAGGCATGTGCTATTCGTTTTGTGATGGATTGACAGCAAATAAGCAATGCACACACCTCGCTTGAGCCTGTCGCTGGCGCTTCTGCTTCCGGCGTAAGTCGGTTTGATGTCTTTTCCTAGTTCCTCGATCACAGCAAGCAAGTCGGCATACTTGCTCTGTGGTACTTGTTCTTGCATGTATATAGGCATCTGACCCGCTGAAATGAAACAAATTATGGGATATTGATTCGACAACGAAAAAACAGTAATTGATGGAGCATCTTCGGCAGAAATCAATTACATATCAACCAAAAAGACATTTGAATTTAACGATTGCATCACATTTTTAAAACTAGTCCATCCCATTTGGAACTTGAGCATCAAAGGCAATAACATGCATACCTATCAGTAAAGCCTATGAAAAACTAGTGTAGTGGAGACGCCCATGTCAAACTTTTCCAAAAAATTACGACTAAATGGACGATCAGAAAAACTGTTTTGCGATTAGAAAAAAAAATTGTCGAAGTTTGCAAAACGCAATAGGGCGAAGGTGTGTTGTAACAATCACTTTAACGTGTAATTGACAAAAGCACCAGTTGCACTAAAAAAATTTACTTTGCCATGTATTTTGACAAACTAATGAAAAAGGCGCAGGTGAAGATAAATACGAAGAATTAAGATATGGCTACAACTACAACCCAGCCATTCATTCATTGGTTTCAAATGCAAGATCAGACCATTGAAAGAGTGAGCTCATAATTTTTGCATGAACTACACATGGTCCTGTTGAAACGTCATTCCACTGCAATTTTCATGACGTCTACTTCAAGAATTTAGTGGCTATTTGTAGATGAGAGAAAAACAATTTCAGGTGAAAGATAACTTACTGTTCTGGTAAGACTTTCCAGACATGGTGATGGAAGTACAGAGGAAAATCCACAGGTAATATCTATCACCTAAGGAGTAGCACCCAGAATGCAAGATTTCATGCAGAGCACAATAATGAAGTTGTGCAAAAAATGAACTGACCTTATCAATCTGGAAAATATACAGCTTTCAAATGATTTGAGTCATCACAAAATCTTTAAATGCTGAACACACAGTACTTGTAGCACAACACCATATAACGTTTTCAGTACAATGGTTTTAACCATTGTGGCATCCTAAATATATAAAAAATGGATTGCTTCATTCACACTATTTTTTGGTCTTTGCCACATTCTTTTATCATTTTGCACATGTTGACGGTGATTAGTTATTTAAAAAATGTTTTCAATCCCTTGATCTTAACCTGTATTGGCAAACATGTACACAAATGCAGGGAGTGTGCAGTTCTTATCTTGGTTTAAAAATCTCTTACTAAGACTCCAACAACTGGTTTTAACTAGTCATTGGCAAAAGTGAAATTACTGAGGTTGATCAATGCACTTAACACCACAATTGCTATGTCAAAAGGCAATAATAGAGAGATATCATTTGCAGTCAGGAAAAATCAGCACATTTTTAAAAAAGAAAACAGATAGTGAGTAACCCTGTTTATCCAAAATCAGTTTACGAGGCAATAGTAGAAGACCTCTTGACAACAAACAACTTTGTCAACTGTTCATATGAAGCCTTTTTTAAATACAATGTTATAAAAATATGTCCTAAAAACTTGGCTTCAGTGGAAACATACATGCATTACTTGGCATGGCATTGGATTAAATCTAACTTTATTTGCTCCCAACCTTGCAAATTTAAGCAGTAGATAAAGCATGCTGTAAAACACGATTGCAATTTGAAACCAGGTTCTCACACCATGAAGCATGCAATCACAAAGCAGAGGAATGCATGTGTCTAATATATATTTTTTCAGATTATTGCATAGGTGTGACGCACTAAAATCAGACTGTATGATTCATTAGGCTTCAATCAACTAATGCCTGAGTCAGACTAACAATTAAGAAACACTGTGCAAACTTGCTGCATACTAGCGACCAGAACAAGATTGAAATCTGCAATGACACGCATTAAGGCATGGCAGTCGTGAATACAAGAAGAATGCAATTATGTAATCAATCATGAACGTGGGAAATTAACAGAAGCGGCAGCGCTATTTATAATTACCACAATATGTGCCATTTTAACAAGGCAACAATGCAGTTGTTTATAATAATATTATGCAATGCTGTGGCCTATGCTAAACCAAACACACCGTGCAGTTGCAAAATCAAAAACTTGCACTGCCAGAATTCAATATTTTATGGCATTCTTTCTGAGCACTTGTGGCACAAGGGAGCCTGTGATGACAACCAAACAGTATCCCTGGATGCATCCACGGCAGTCACTTTTTTCAAAGGGCTGTGTAGCTAAAAGTATGCATGTTGGAAAGTTTTTTTCTTAATAAGAAATGTCAAATAACACTATCATTTCTGCAAAAAAATTAGCTTCACTCTCATTTTCCAAGTCTAGGTGGATCAAACATCTAAATATAAAACTGAGGGCATTTTTTCTCTTGAGGCTCATTTCTAATTCCACAAAAAAACAGCCATCTGAAAATTGTCAAAAAAGGTTCATGGGTCATTCCATGCCAAATGAGCAAATGGGTTACACCAAGTGTTTTGTATTTCAATGAAATTTGGCACACTTGTAGATGTCACTGAAAAATTAAGAATGC
>JGI24021J15306_10002878_pt1 | contig 19022 bp, 12 predicted proteins | sample Ectturendosymbi1_FD_15306 | JGI IMG/M metagenome (IMG submission 15306)
TGTGTGTGTGTGCTTCGCATGTATTCCTGTGAATTGATCATACGCAGTACTGTGTTTATGTCCGCACACGTTAAACACGTACGGAGACCCCTCGTAGCACGACGGGATAGACTAGTAGACTACTTTCTTCCGTTAACGCAACACGGTCAATAAATATATGGATTATTATCAATCTAACTTTAATGCCTTATCACGCAGCGCCGTGGTCATTTTTTACGATTATAGGAGATATGCTAAGTCCGTTTTCGTTAGTAATTTGTTCATTTTAAGCCTGTAGGGCTCATCAGTAAAAAAAAGAGTTTTCCTATCCGTTTTGGAAACTTTTCTGACCTCAAAGTATTGAGTGAAGCTCAATACTTCGAATAATCAAAGATAAACTGCCGCAGTCTGATTGATACCCGTGTTTTAATTTGTGCCACAATGCGAAAACATTTCAGAACATTAAGTTACCAATTTCCTGATCAAAGTTACAAAAAGAGTAGGTAGCTCCATAGTCGATTTGTAAATGCCTTGAAGAACATTGGCATGTTTTCTAAAAGCTGAAATTTTAGAAATTATGAATTGATGATCAGGTTGGGTCTACTAAATTTTGAGATTTCGTAAAGTGGTTATTATTTTAAGTGGAAGTAGAGTCATATGGCAAAAACCTGAACTCAACCCAACTTGCATAATTTCATGTAGTCGGTAGTCGTACTTGGGCTGTGTAAATAACATGAGTCAAGCTTGCAAGCACAGTCTCTGCTGAAGACCAGCTTTTGGCAGTCTGTTTCCTTCAAACTTATCTTACGTAAGACTTAATGCAAAGTTCAGTCTTGGCGGTAGCCATGGAGTTACCGATTCGACTATATAAATAAGGTTTATGGCCGCAATTATTCACGTGTCACCTGAAACGTAATACAAGTGGATGTATTGTTGGTAATTACTGTACTTTGTAAGAAGACGCTATGACGGATTGTTAGGGTTAGTTTTTGGCACAATATTTTGCGGAACAAATTTCTCGTTTGCACCTTCAAAAATTTGGTTTTCGTGAAAAACGTCTTTTTTGACGAAGAATCGTGGCCTTGATTTTAACGAAAGTGGTTGTTTGTAGTTTGGCTTTGAATCAGGGGATCTTGTTCTCAACAAAGCATTAGTAGTGACACACGATTAGAGCAATCTTGTGATCTAACATATCCTCTTCAATACGTAGGTGACGCTAAACGAGTGTGGTGCTGTACAGTTTAGTCCTTAACTTTCTAGTCGTTCTAAACTTCTAGTCGCCCATGATACGTCGGTCTCTTCCAATAAATCGTTAACATGACATCTTCATGTATACAAAAGATTAAATAAAAGTACTTCTCAGAATGCCACTTTGAGAAAATATGAATTAATGCATGAAGAAACGTCCACCAGCAATCGACTAAAATCTCCCGGATTACTACAGCATTTGCTGCAGATACCAAGTTCGATGCGCAGTCTCTTGAGGAGTGATTCCTAACCTTTTTCGACTCGCGGAATTCTTGTCAAGCACACGGAAACTTGCGTTACCTTTTGAAATATACTGAAGGGCCTGAATGCTGACGATATCCTCATAACACTTTTTATGAAATTGTGAATGTTTATTTAGTTTGTTCTAACATTTCGTGGCACCTCTGACAGGTCTTAGCTGTACCTGTTAGTCCCACATCGGATGTGAACTACCGCCTAGACGGGAAAAGGTTTCATGGCAAGGGCCACATTCAGAAATTCACAGTTTTAACAGGCCATCACGTGGTATGTCAGGTAATTCACTAGCCAACAAAATATTTTTTGTTTCATAACGTGAGAGCGTTTTGGGGGTAATAAATCTGGGTCGCTGAATCTGAAAATGTTATTATATTTTTTAATTGGCTGTAGGTTTTGAGATACATCCAAATCATTTTTTCCAACTTTGCATCACGGATGCGGAGTCGGAGGTACAATATCCGACTCCAGGTCCGACCTTTCCACGATTTCTGACTCCTCAAAACATAACGTGAATGAAGTTTGGCTGTCAACAATGGCAAAGAAGCGAAATAAAATTATTTTAGAATTAAGCATTTTGTTATTGTCGTTGGATACATGAGTTAAGGCTTCGAATTAATCTATTTATTTAAAGAATATTTACTAATCATAGAAATGATTCTGTTGACTATGAGTAGCTACTATAACGTGAATCAATTGATCAATAACAGCATTAACATATGAGCTACATTCAAAAAACTTTTGTAAGTGGTAGCCTATATAGCAAGAGCGAGGACCGAGTAGCTAGCTATAGAAATATTCTATATTTGATAATTGTATTTTCTAATCATAATACATAACATGAAAATTTATATTTTTAAGATTTATTTTAGCTTGTATAATAGTACCTACTGCTTACGACTCGTATTGTATTACTGACTAAAGCAACAAATTGATTTGCGTTACGTACCTATGGACAGCGTGTTTGCAGCTATTGTTGGTTTTCCGATTACGTAGAAGAATCATACAGAATGAACTACGCCCGAATAACTACTCAGCAAATCATTTTGAGTAAAAAATGATTCAACTGGACTGTCGGTGTCAGATAAAAAAATCCGACACCGACTCCTAGTGTTTTTAGGAATCCGACTCCGCAACCCTGCTTTGCATGTATCGGTGCGTGTGCCACCCCTCGCAGATCTATATGTACCCCAGGGGTGCAAAGTTTTCTGTGAATGTTAGTATCGCGCCGAAATTTTTAGTAGCGCACATATATAACCTTTGCCATACGGCATCCATATGAAATATAAAATACAAAAATTAACAACTTAGGAAAGAAAATATGCCATTTATTTAATAGCACCGGCGTATACACAAAGCATAATAATAGTAAGAATAATATTGCACTTAAAATTATCAAGTAGTCGTCGCTGCAAATTCCGTTCGCGCAGTCAAGTTTTTGGTCGAGCGACGCGAGTGTGCTGCGGACCGATCTTTGCACCCCTGATGTACCCGAAGTGAAATAAGCGTCTAATTTCTTACCATTACTTTTAACAAGATGAACGGTTCGTTTCGTTTTATATCAGTTCACAGGATGCAATATTTGTTAAAGTGAATGGCATAGTAACCAGGGTTGCGGAGTCGAGTCGCAAGGATTTTTTTGTCCGACTCCGACTCGGGAAGTCAACTTGAATCATTTTGTACTTCGCACGCCTAAATTAAGAATTCCTGTTGAAATGGTATAATTTCATTCGAAACTTTTATTGAAACAGAGAATTGTTGCTGTGCAGCACGATTTCCGTTGATTGCTAGTTGCTACAAAATTGTTGACAGTCAAACATCATTCACGTTTTGTTAAGAAGTCAGAGTCGGAAATTTTGGAGTTTGGAAAGGTCGGACATTTTACCTCCGACTCCGCAACCCTGAGTAACTGTGCGACGGAAGGATGTTAGACAGAATCCACGGGGTATACGTGCACCTGCGGCATGCTAGTTAACTTTTAACTTTAGAAAAGTTGCACAAGCACCACTGACGGTGTTGCAACGGCCTAAAAAATTGCCCCGCCTGGCTGCTTGATACAGATGTTTCATTTAGATGTCAAAAAAGCTCGTATTAAATATATTTATAGATTTTATGTTGACTGGAGAGACTCGTTCGTGCTTGCGTATTATTCGTTGGGGGTATTTTTGCAAGCTTTTGTAGCCAACTGTTTAAATCCATTGTTGATTCAGTGGATAGCGAACACCTATTAAAAGCAAACAGCGTTTACTCATAGCAATATGTCGTTTGACATGATGTTATGTAGTATTACTCTGTGCATTTCAGTGTCCCCTTACCCATACGCAAGTCTTCGTTCCCTTACTAGTGGTTTCCATGAATCTTTCAAAATCGGGGAAGGAGCTTTCGGTTCAGTCTTCAAAGGACAACTCCCAAGCGAGACAAAGGTGTTCTGAATGTTTGTTTTTAAAAAAAAAACAATTGCGATCGAGGAGTCAGTCTTCGTGAGGACCAACTAGACCAGTGCTTACTTGCTTACGTGCAGGTCGCTTGCCGTCAATAGCTCTGAAGAAAATTTGACTCTGCGATAAATCAGTCGCCTTGCCTTAGGGGCAATTGGGTAGCTAATCGATTGTCCAAGATATACGATAAAGTGTAGAGGAGATTTGTGTGATGAAAAACTGTAATAAATTAAACCTCAAATATATTTCACACTCCTTCAAAGCGACTTTTTACTGTCAGTTTCATTGTAGCTTCGCGTATAATACGTTTGTGAAATGGTGTTTAACCGTAGCTAGTGCACGGAGACAGGTAATGTTCTTTATTTTCCAGTTCTCTCGTTGCAGGAAAAATCTGGGTCATCTCGTACCATCGCTATAAAAAGGCTTAAAATGGACGACAACCCTGATTTGGCAAGTTCCATTGCCAAGCAATTCATGGAAGAGATCGACGTAATTTCGCAGTGAGTTTCACTTTCACATTTGCGTGAAGTGTTTGTAGAACAATGGCCAAGTGCTTTATTTTTGTCGTTCATGCCATCACATATATCGTCTCGAACCTGCATTGCATTGGTGTAACGACTTAGCTGACCAATGACTGTATTAGTAACTTATAGCATATCGATGCAGACTGGATCATGAGAACATTCTCCCGCTGGTCGGCTTCTCGTGTGACGAACGGGAGCTCTGTCTTGTTTACGATTTTATGTTCAACGGATCGCTGAGCGCGAACTTGGAAGCGTGCAGGTGTGTCGAAGGAAATATTATAATTCGGGTTCTGTCCTGCATCGAGAATAAAAGGTCAACGTCGGTGCAATTGGGATGTTGATCATTTCCATTCGATTATTTTTGTGTGGATACGATGGTGAAAGTACGACTTGAGCTGATTAACGATAGATTTTACGAAGTTGAAGAGAAGCTACAATTGTCTTATATTTTTCTTTTTTTGATTTTTGAAGTAGTGGTTTAGGTGCGGTATATACAGTATTTTCATCCAAAACGACGAATTGAGAATTGATAAGATTCTCGAGCAGGAAATTCATCACCGTTAAGTATCAACGCTAATTAAAGCTTTTGTCCACAAACTCAATAGTATAGCGGCATCCTTGGAACAGGTGGTCAGATGTGGTAGCTTTCCAAATGAATTTTGTATGCTGTTTTTAATTTTGCCGTTTTCTCCAATTTTAATATGAATCGCCAGAAGCATTTTGCAACCGCATCATATCGATTTCCTCACTTTGTTCACCATAATAATCTTATGGATTTGTTGAGTTTGATGTTTTTATTCGATTTAGAGATGCGCAGAAATTTTTTCTTGCAAATCGCAATCGACTTTAGTGATACCAAAAAGTGAGACTGCCTGAACCGGCGCCTTTGCAGATTGAATATATAGCATACTTTTCTTTTTGCCCGACATTAGCGGTCAACGGCGAAGTCAATCCAGTCAGTTCATCGCTAAACCTTTTCGCTCTTCACTGTAGTCTCCTTCGCCCTAGCGATAATTGGATAAACGATCGCAGTCGGATGAAACCAAGAAACAAAATCGAAGGTTTTTTTACATCGCACGTCGTCGTGACGTGATTCCTTGACACCTGTAACTTCTTTTTCAAAGTTGTTATTTGTCTTATCGAGCGACTTACAACGCCTGATTAGCACGCCAATTGTTGGAATATTGCAAATAGCTTGTTCGTGTATTTCTCCAGACCCCATTGTAAATTTACTTTTGGTCTGCATCGATGTATCTGTTGGAATCCACGTGCCGTAACTGCGCGTTATCGCCAAGAGTTTGTTGTACTTGTGAAATGCGTAGGCTTCTGTCAGTCTCTACATGCCATGTAGTCTGTACGATATGATGGAGACAGGTAGTGCCACTGAAGGCGTCGTTTGCATATGTGGAGAAATCACAACGCTGTATTAAGGTCGCTACGGAGAGGGTTTGCAGGCAGGGTCGCGTGTTTGTGTCTTGGTACGGCTTCCCGCACGAATGTGACTGACAGGCTCTAACATCTTGAAGTTTATTCATTCCATAATTCCTTGCAGCCGTTGCCTGCCAGGGAGCACTAAAGTAGCTGTGGTGGGAATTGTAGTGTCTGGTCTGATTAATCGACCGTATGTGGCAGTGGTCAATGCTTAGCGGGATATTTACCAATATAATATATGTGAATATCATAAGTTCTTTGCAACGAGTCAACTACACGAGGTGGGCGGTATCGATGATTGCTTGTTTGGGGTGAAGTCGGTGAGGACATCGATGAAAACGGTGCTGGTTGCATTTGCAGGGAGGGAAAGAAAAGGCTCACTGTGGTCCAGAGGCTTGAAATTGGCCGAGGCAGCGCTGCTGGTATCGCGTATTTACACAATCGAAACAAAGTTCATCGCGACATTAAGAGGTATTACGTGTGAAAACAATCTGTTGTTTGTTGCTGATAGTAATGAAAAGTCCAAGTAGCTGTAGACTGACTTCTGCGTAGTAGACGGAGTTTGTCAAAGGCGCCACGGTATCTAGTCCTCCATCACCGTTTGTCACGGTATTGATTTTCAAATTTCAAGGCCAGAAAATTAAAGCTTGATGACCTCTTTCATCTACCTTGCATGATGTATGTCAAAAAAGTGTTGATTTTTGGTAGGCTACAAAGTTTTCCGGTCTCTGCGTAATTACTTACGATGTACTGTTAAGTCCGTTCTACGCTGACAAGCCAGCTGCGCGTATTCATTTCTTACTAAAAAACAGTTACTTCATCTAAAGCCGGGGGTCACCAACGTGGTGCCCGCGGGCACCAAGTCGCCCGCAAGGAACATGTAGGTCGCCCGCGGGCCTGTTCTAAAAATAACATTAGCATGATCAATGTCTTCACATTAACGATTATTATCAATACTAGTCAACTGAGCAAAATTTTTTATTTCTGAAGTGTGTATCAAACAAGTGGCCCTTCGCATGAATCGGTACACAAGAAGTAGTTCGCAATTTCAGAAAAGTTGGTGACCCCTGATCTAAAGTAATGTCAGAAAATCCACGTGTATTTTCAAAAATTTTTCTTGCAATTGGATGTTGCAAGTTTACAATCGATGGTGCCGTTGCCAGTAAAATTGTTGCATTTGAAATGAATCTCAGTTTCAACTCTTGGTTAAAACTTTTCTAAGACATGCCTGACGTAAACGTAGTCCATATTTGCCGTAGATATTACGTCCTTTCAGCTTTGGGATTGGCCAGTCAAGCGCACGCTCAAGAAGAATTCTATCGCGCCTGATATTGTCTTAGTTCTATGTCGGTAATGCTTGGTGCCGGGACACATTCATGGTTGGATGCACTTGAAAAGAAAAGAATGCGGCTTATCTCATTTTTAATTCGTACTTTCAACAGTTGCATCTTGTGAATTGCTGCAGTCATTACAAAGGTAAACGTGCTGTTGATTTCGTTTTAGTTCCAACATCTTGCTCGATGGCGAAATGAAGCCACGAATCAGTGATTTTGGTTTGATTCGATCCACGAAAAGTGACAAGTCAACAAGCACATGCACAAACAACCCTATTGGCACAATGGTCTACATGTCCCCAGAAGCTTGCAAAGGAACGGTTTCCTACGCAATGGACGTTTATAGTTTCGGAATCGTAAGTTGGCGTTTTTCCTTTGTCTTGCGATTCTTATGACCCACGTTATTGCAGTAGCGAAAGTCAACTGCAGTTGATGCCGGTATAGGGAAGTTTCTTTTCCTTTTTTGCACGTTTTTGCTCTTTTACCGACTTCTGTAACGTCAAGTTACGGAAAATCCCGGCATTGACGTACGTCATGGGATAAGGTAATTATTGGAAATCTTCACCCGGCATGCTGCAAGTGTTCAATTCGCGCTACTGGCAAATACTTACCTGCAGAAAAGTTATTTGTGCCACAGTGCCAAGTTGCGTAACGATGAGGAAAAGCGCTCTTCGCATTTCCCAGGTATTATTTAGTGATTTGTTTTCGGCTGCACTCAGTTACGTTACACCAAGCAGTTCTTTTAACAATGAACTTGCATGTTTATGTTCAGCTCCAGATTTCAAAACACGCTTCGCATTTCCCCAACTTTTTCGAAGAAAAAATACGGAAAAACTTTTATGCAAGGATCTTTGGAAATGCGAACCACGTGTAAACGAAAATATCACGTGGCAAAGTAGCTATTACAGGACGTGTTTCAGTGACGCAGTGAAGCACATGTCGGGAAAAACTATTTCCGCAAAATGGATGGACAACCAACGAAACGATCCAACACTAACGTTGAAAACATGGGACGAGATTCAGTGCTGATGATCACTTTTGACGCTTTCAACCTTTGCTGAGTCAAATAAAACTTTTTTTTATATAAAAAGTGACTCGGCGTGCAGCTTGCAAATAAACGACTCGAGTCACTAAGAGTGATTCGAAAACAGAACTCGGGTCAAGGTCTCAAATCATCTCTGGATAGTCTTAAGTGGTTCTCAGCGGCTTTATTTTGCTGTTCTCAAATTTATGACATAAATTCCAAATAAAATATCTCCGCAGGCCAAGAAAATCCAGAACTGATTTAAGAAAACCGGAAACCTAAAATTAAATTTCGTGATCTTTTCAGGGATTAGCACAGGGTGCAGTTTGGGTTTCAATCATTGCACGATTGTGACAAGCGTCAGCGCTGGAGTGGTGGCAGTGGTTTACATCAAATGTGCTGAGTAGCAACTGAAGGAAAGATACACGGCATTTTTCAAGTACAAAAAAACGAGATGCAAATTACAAGAGCTAAGACACAGCGTCCAGTGCAGGGTTCTCGACAGATGCCCTGTGGCCCCCAAGGGGCCATAGAGCAGACCTCTGCTTATGGCCTTGTTTCTTTTAGATGCTGATTTCTGCAAAATTTTGGTGGGGAAGGGCCAAAAAGTTGGTGGAGCAGAGGACCATGGGTGTTGAATATCTCCGAAAAGGGGCCACGAAACAGAAAAGGTTGAGAAACACTGGTCTAGTGGAAGATGCGTTTTGAAAATGAGCGTCGCATTTAATGTTACGAACTGGTATTAATGCTGCATACTATCGCTAATCAGGCAAGCTTTTTCAGGCTGGTGATTAAATCTTGTGCACGAAACAAAATTGTCTCTGGGCACAGAATTAAGCTGATTTTCTATAAAATTAGATTCGATTGTTGTGCTTTTTGTTTACGAAGTTTTGATTTTGGGTAAAAAAATCGGGTGTTCATCTGGATGGTAACCGAAAATGTACTCTGTTTATTCAAAATAAAAGCTGTCGACTAAATGTCAAACATATCCCAACGAGGCTCCGCCAGCAAAGTTCGTAACCCTTGCAGCCTTATCTCACCCTTATCGTCAGGAAACGCCGACAGCGTGTTTGTGTATTGAATGAATAGTGGTCGAGAAAATAGGTCTTAGCAGTTTCGGTTGTTCTTCTTTCGTATATTAGTAGTAGACAGTAGTGGGACTGGGATGCATTGCAGCTGTTCATACAGACGACCTGGTTTCTCAAAACTGTCAAAACGTGCTTTGAACATGTTAGCAACTTGTAGCTGATAAGATTTTGCGGTTGCTTTAAATCGACTCGTTTCCACTTTTTTTGCTATTCAACCTTTTTATTAACTTCATTTCTCATACCTGGTTTATTGAGAAAAAGAGTTTTAAGCTTCTCTTCACATCGCATTCACTTAAACATGGGTAAAGCAAAATAGTTTCCACTTCGCAGGTTTTGCTCGAGCTTCTGACCGGCCTGCCCGTCATGGATGAATCACGTGACCCGTCGCATCTGTCCATGTACGTTGAAGAACGATGCGACGAAGGCGAAGACATAGCCAGCTTTTTCGACCAAGCTGCTGGAGAATGGACAGGGGAAGTGGGCCGGTCGTTGCACAGTCTTTCTGAAGATTGTCTTTTGTACAAGCATATCAAACGTCCAACAATGGCGCAGGTATGTTCACGTAATCACACGGCTTGTCATTACACTGGCGCTTGATCAACACATGCTCTGACTTGACGACATGTTCTTATCCACAACCCCGTACATTTTACGAATCAAGCCAAGTGGTAATACCTTGTCATTTTTGTGGATTGGAACCAGTTGCGCGATTGATGCAATAACTCTTGGTCCATCGTCCACACCATTGTAATACAGAGATTGCTTACCCAGAATTTCAAAGTATAGTTTTGGCAGCAGTTCTGTAGACAGGACTGGGCAGTTTACGGCCCTAACTGGTCGTTTGCTCCTGTTCGGTTCGACGCCAACAAATTACAAATCAAGAACTATTTGCGTCAGAACCGCATTACAACTTTAATGCTTTCTTTTGAAAAAAAAGTGTTCTATTGCTCGTAAATGTACAGGTACGTATCAAAGTGAGCGCGAAATACTTTGTAAAATTGATTCATGGGTAGCTTTGCCGTTTTTATTTTGTTGAAGATCTAACACAGTGGCTCTTAAACTGGGTTCGATCGAACCCCTAGGGTTCGACGGAGCCGCTTCAGGGGTTCGACGAAGGTCATCTGATTTCAGTAACCCATTGTTACTTTCTGTTGTATTGGACAAAAATGGCGTTCGACAAAACCGTGGAAAACTACCTAAGGGTTCGCCGTGTTTGTAGTTTAAGAACCACTGATCTCACATTTGTGAAACCCCTGTGCATACGCCTAAACCGTCTTTTTTTCTTTTTTCACGTAAATTTGGATGTGAACCTCAAACAACATCTTTTTTCACGGATGTTGCACTATTTTAATTTTGCTTGTATTGTACATATTGGATGACAGACGTAAAGCCAAGTGTTTTGACCCTTGTTTAGCGAGTTAAAGAGGTGGTGGTTTTCGTAAAAACCTGATTCTCACTAAATTTTTAAGTTTCTTGGAGTTCATAAATATATGTGTTAAGATGCCAAAACATGCGTTTATTAGTGTATTTTGAGACATTATAATCATACTTTTTAGATAATTTTAATAAATGCCTATATTGTTTGAAGTTCAACCAAACACGCGCAAGCAACCACAGCTTTTCTTTTGCCTCCGTCCGTTGCAAGACAAGCTATCTGCTTTTCGCCACACGTACACACAGATTTAACTGAAATGGCAAGTCAGTCATTGACTTCGCTATCTCGCATTGCATGCTCAGCATTTGATGCCAGTTTCGAGCTAAACAAGGATCATAAGCCGTTTCATGAATCTGCGTTTCCAGAACCGTAACCGCGCAAGATCAGCCGAATGATACCTTTTCAACAAAAAGCGATGGAACTTTTCCTATTAAAGATCTAAGCACTGGTTCGATTATTTGTCACTACAATTTTTCAGAAGTTTACCAGCAGGTGCTGATTTGTTAAAAATGCTTCGGAACAGAATCAGGACTACAGTATCTCCCAACTTGTATTGAACTGTGACTGTCCACTACAAACTTCGCAGCGGTGAAAGTTATGATAGATAGAAACTTTTATAATTTTATGCGCAGTATAAGCTTCTCGAAGATCCCAAAGTTGACTTTGTTGGCGTGTCTATATCGGAAAGAAGTGCTTCCGGTGGAGTTTTAGCATTTTACTTGCATTGAGAATTATCAATTTATGAAGACATAAGTTTCGATGTCACTGTCAAACGTGTAATTAGATGAAAAGCGACATGCACTCCTATTCACTCTCAGTCAATATTTTCATCGTGAGATGCATAGGCAGTTTGTGACTGTCTGCTGCTGTTGTTAAAGACCTTTGATGGTTTTGTATAACGCTCAGCCTTGTCTCGTCAAAGGTTTTGAATCGTTTGGAACAACTGTGCCAGAGTGAAGCTTCGTGAAGATGGGATGAAGTGTCGGTGAAACTTTGTCTAGTTTGTTTCTTTCCAAGTCGCCAAACGCCGCAAAAGTTGTGACATCATTTTCAGTTTGCCGCGATATAATGAACTAAATATCATCAACGCAATTTTTTTCTTTTTCACCAATGTCACCATAATCGAAATAAACTTGTTGCTACCTACTTTTTTCGCTTTGCACGCCGATGTTAAATCCAAACGCATTGGGTAGTTTTGGTCAATACCCGACTTGATGATATGGACAGCTCTGCCACAACTCATGCATCGTGTTCGTTACCTACCAGTGGCGTTTAAGAAGAATTAAAACAATGGCTGTTGTGCGCTGTCTACCCTTTTTGTTGATCTTTTTCATCCACACCGTTTCTTGCCAAGGTATACTTCATTTCGAATTTCAGTTCTAGCGCACAGCTTCTTTTATTGTGATGAAAGCTTATCCTGCATCACTCGAGCAGCCATCGCACTCAGAACTGTTGCTTACTGCGTTTGCATCGAGCACTAAGGAAAGTACGAGTTTGCCATTATTGTAAAAAATGTGTGGCTTTGAAACGAACGTTGTACTGGTGTTTGCTTTGTATTGATTAATATTGTGGAAACAAGTGGGCTGCATATCATCCGTGTTGCACTTCACACGTTGTTGTACATATCCAAGCGCGGTCAGAGTAACGGCGCATGCGCAGCGAATGATCAACTCAGGTAGTGCGGCAGTGGCGCAGCCAGCCCAAAATACGGGAGGGGAAATGTTTGATTTTAGGCGAGCTACACTATTTCGTTTGGGATACCGCCTCTCAAAGCACAAAATGACTAGATATGCTAATAATTTTGGGGGGTCCATGGCCCACTGGGTCCCCTGTCTACGCCTAGCGCGGCTTGTGGTACGTCGTCAGGTTTTGCTGTTGATGTGGACGACAAAAAACACTGGGCCGCTATCTGTAAAATCCCAAAGAAAGGTCATCAATCACGCTGAAGGGACCCACCGCAAACGGGGCTGGTGCCCCGGGCTCTCACTGACGTCACCCGTGCGTGATTTTAGTGTCTGGCTGATAATTTTTACAGTAACTTTCCAGTCATTTTTGTTTCGTCAAATCCAAGTTGATGTTTAAATAGTTCGTTGCACAAGGTTGTCTTGCGCTTTATAAATTATGTGCTTCTTGTTTCGTACGTTGCCGATTACGCTGTTTGTCTCGTTGGTTTCAACCTTTTTATTGTCGTACTTTGTTCCTACATTTTGCTGCAATTTTAACCTCTACGCGAGCACCACTGATAATGGTTGAAATTTAATTCGTACGTTTGGTAGTTTTGTTGACATTGTTTTTGTTGAGGAGTTCTACGTATAGTCGTTCAACAAATTTTTCTCAAATAATTACATATTTCGTTCGTAATCAAACGAGCGTTAAACTCCAGCCACAATTACTTCGACAGACTCAGCTGCTAAAGGTACGATGAAACATGTTACACAGTAAAGCCTGTGGAGGTTTTGTCTGGCGCTTTGCAAGCATAACTGCCATGCGTATATCTATGCACGATGTAACACTCGTGCCATGAACGCAGATACGGTGAAGTCGAAGCGCAGCAAGTCACCCACGCGTTGTTGGTTTAAATTTATGTGCTTGCTTGTCGTTTGCCAGAAACATGGACAGAACTTGTTTTCATCGTTTAATGGGAGGCTCGTCTGATGCACACAGCTTGTATCGCGTGCGCCCTGCGATATGGTCATATTGCACGCATTGTAAATATCAAACCACTGCTTGGGATTAACTGCCAGCAACGTCATGTTGCAGTTGGTTTGGAAAGCGTAATTTTTTAAAGTAAAAAACGTCGCATGTTAATAAAGTTATTTACTCAAACTGTAGTGTTTTCAGATCTCTAACCATGCGCAACAACACTGGTGGCCTGTCGTACACTACTTCAGTACCGTTGAAACATGTCATAACTGTGTGTGTGAAAAATGCGACTGCCTTGGGATTTACCTTTTCCTATTCCTCTAAACCCTGGCAGCGATTTAAGAAACGTGATTGTCCCGATGATGAATCATGTTCATGTATCACCATTTATTGAGGATACGAAGTGAGACAAGACAACTGCTGCGATTGATTTCTAAAATCGTCTGTTACTAAAGTTTCCGTGCAATTTACGCGTTTGTTGATTGTTGTTTCACCATTTAACATTTTTGATCGCTTGTCGCAGATATTCGTTTCTTGTCTCCAGGATTTCTGATGCATTTTATTGTTTTTCGCATTCGTTGCTTATATTTCAAACGACTCCGCAGTGTCCTGAAGCGTCAGATGCATCTGTTTTTGTTTTCTTTTTACATTATTGCGGATTTGTGCATCGTCCTTTAACGCAGTTTTTCAGTCAGTACACGGCGAACCTGTACTTGCCACGGTTTAACTTTGACAAACCAAAAAGGCAGGCTTTTGTCCGTATTTTAGATGTTCCTGTGAAAAGACCTACGTGGTAAAAAAAACTCACGTCTTCCCAACTCGTCATCGACATAGCAAGCTTTCATCATACGCAGCCTGGGGGGCTAGGGATAGATGTGACCCCCAGAGTATTTTGCTTTCGGCAAAAAAAGTCATTTCCAACATGAAAAAAATATTTTTGTATCAAAACATCGAATTTTATATATTTCTTAGACCCAAGTTGAACAAGTTTACAGGTTTACAATTAAAAATTATTTTTGTCAATTTCACGCTCATGGTATTGATGGGGTGAAAATTGCCTTATACGTATTTTTTTAATACGGAGAAAAGTCAAATATAAAATTTTTGAAAAATATTCTCTTGGGGCATGAAACTTCTTTTTCGGACAGAACGCTGTAGCCCCCAAGATTTTGGCTTCCTATGCCTACGTCATCATTATTCACACCATCTGGTTTCGTTGATGGGTGTTCTTCACTTCGACCGATCGCGATTAAGTTGGATGTTCGCCCACTAAAATGTCCTTGTTACAAAAATGGCGAAGGTTTTGTTTTGTGGAATAAATTTGTTATGGATGGAAATTAGCATTTGGTACGTTGCCGTCTTCCTCGGAACTACAAGGAGGCAACGTAAACTTATTTGGAATTCAAGGAAATTTGGCAACCTGCAAATCAGGCACGGATTTACCATTAGACCAAAAAGGTTTAAGCCTAGGGCCCCCGATTTCGGGGAGCCCCAAAATTTTGGGAGTAAGGACAATATCCAGCATTTCTGTAAGCATTTATATTTGTATTCTTGGTTTGATTCAACGCACGTTTTTTCACTATGCCGCTAACAAAAGACCCTATAGAAGAATGAGCGTGAAAGATAGAAGTGAATGACGATGAGCATTCTCTTTTCATGGCGTTGAGAATTGATTATTGTTACGTATGATGTGTGGAGCAAAACGCTTGAATCTATTTTTCAGATTACACGAGGCCAGAGAGGTACTCAATAAATATATGATGTGAGTGTGGTCAGATAACTTCACCTCTGCCTTTTTCACTGTCTGTAGAAAGAAATCTTTTCTCAGCAAAGAATCAGACACTAAGATCTTACAGAGTGTATATTTCGCCTACGATGTAGGCATCAGCTCTTATTCAAATAGTTTCGTTTGTTCCATTGTGACTGTTTTTGTTCCTGATATCGAGGGAATTCAGAATAGAGAACTGTAATATGTTCATGAATAGGAACAACTTGTTCAGTGCATGAAACGAACACGTGCAGCGCTAATTTCTATGACATCAGTCGTCGCAAACCTTCCAGAAGGGCCCCCGATTAAAATAGCCCAGGGCCCCGAACATGAAAATTCGCCTCCGCTGCAAATGCACTGGCGTGTTTGGCAGACATGGGGTAATCGTAATCGATTAGTTTTTTGAGTAATCGATTGAATTGACCAGAAATGAAATGTAATCGTAATCGATTACATTGCCAATTTAATCGTAATCGACGATTATGTTCGCGATTAAACTTGGAAATCTTCACCTTGCATCATTGTGCGCTGAACCACGGTTGTGACGGCAGGGTTTCCTCTTTTATCATCGTTTGTTGTGATGATGTTTCAGGGAAGGCCAATTGCCCAGTCTGTGTGCGTTAAATCCAAATAGTACAGTGGCAAGCACAGCGTGTAGCGAATTCTCGCTTTGCTCTTGCTACCCTTCGTGTTGGCTACCAGAAGTAACGTAGCGAGTCTAGTGAGACGTAGCAACGGCTATAAGAGCTCTACTTAAAAACGAGTTGACCCTTCGGCAACATAATAGCGGGACATTGCGAGGAGAGGAGTTCGTTTTATTTATGTACAGTACATTCAGAGTGAACTTATGAATGCAAGTGCTGGAGTAGGCTATGTATATAATTACTACAGTAGATTTTATACAGTAAATTATTTTTTTCAGAGGAATAAGGTACTTCAATCCAAGTCGAAAGTACTTTTCCACAACACTGATAACTAGCATGTCATCCGCGGCCCACCAGATACTGCTCAAAACAACTCGACGAAACCTGTGAGGTTTTGTTGACGTTTGGTCCAATAGACAGATGCGCAGCTATATTGACGTCACTGTTGATTTCAAATCAAAAGCTGCACAATGCTATGCTGGCTTGCAGACGATCGTAACCCGCACTTAGAACAAATAGTCAGCAATATTGAAATTATTAACAAACGAATTTTCAGCGTTGTTGGATGAATGTTCAAGCCTGATAGGTGTCGTTCGATTGTTAAAGATTTGAAGCCTTGATGTTTATTAACTGTTACAAAGATTTTAAACGTTGATCATTTTTGTTTAATAAATATTTAAAGTGTTTGTTGCAGTGGAGTAACTGGCGGGGGGGAAGAGGGGCGATTTGACTCCCCTGACCAGCTAAATGTAAAGACCAGGCCCCCACTTAGCTTATCTTTCGGTTTTAGTAGGCCTATTCTTTTGGTTTTCAGTAGGTTGTCTTTTTGCGTTTTTCGGAGATTTTCCGTTGGTTTGGGATTTTAGTATAGCCATCCACACCCGGATTCACCATTATTTGTCAAGTCTTTTTTCTGAATGTTGACTTGTAGGTCACCTACAGAGGCCAGTGTGCCTCTTTCAGCTAAGTTTCCCTTCTTGCTCAAACCTCTAGTTACGCCACTGGTTTGTTGACTGCACGAACATCTCAGTAAGCAACTATTGTAATTTTTTTTCGATGCTTGATCCTTACAGATTAGTAATTTCGTTCATTGCATTCATTAATATCGTATGTTGTCTGAAAATATACTTCCATAAAACTATGCAAATGGGGTTTGTTTTCGTTCTGAAGATGTTTCAAGACAAATGTAATCGCAATTGTAATCGTGATTACTTTTAATGTAATCGTAATCGATTACATTGTGATTTTGTGTATTCGTAATCGAGCAGGCGGCAAGTAATCGTAATCGATTACATTTGTGCTGTAGTCCCCCCATGTCTGGTGTTTGCACCTCCCAGAAACTAGTATTGGCGGACATCTGCAAGACGACAAAGGAGATGTTGAAGGTGTCGGCAAAAGTGTGGAGCGAGTAATTTCCCTTTAGTTCGTGGATACACGACTGTGCTAATAAGAGTCGAAAAGAAATTTTGCTAGACGACGTTTACGAACAAACAGGCCCGTAACCAGGGGGGTGAGGCCCCCCTGGAAAATGTGTTGGACATAGTTTAAAAAATTTGTCCCCCTCTCAGAAAACTCTTCGCCCCCTTGGTGTCACAAGTTGGTTACGGGCCTGTGAACAAGATGCATAGAGGCTGTGCAGTAGGTGGGAATTAACTTTTTACTAAATTGTAGGAACTGAGCCCGATGCAAGATGTTGGTGACACAATTTTACGTTTGCTGTAAGTGCAAGGAATTTTTATCACAAAAAGGTAGAGTTCGGATATTCCGGATTTCGATTTGACCGACGACTTTATCCGCATAATCCGAAGATTTGTTTTGCAGCCTGATACCATCTGGGAGTTCAGGTACTGTAGTATGATATATAAAAAAAACACCTAAATCGAACAAATTAACGACCCAGTGATAGAATTCATGGAAATAAATGACTTTATTAGTGTACTGTAGTGACTCGGTGAGGACATCCCCTACCCCTCCATTTTTTACCAACCTAGAAAATAAGTTACAGAACAAGACTCATAGAAAAACGAAACTGATTTCTAGTTTAAAGGTGTGGTCGACGAAACCGGATAGTAGACACTTCAAACACTTGTCTTTCATCACCGGCAACCAAAACTGGAGCAAGTGATTGGAAGGGGTAAAGTCAAACATATAAATATCAGAAATAGTATAGAGGAGTGCTAAACGCTCTAGGTTTAATGTAAACTTTCGAGGGATCAGCCAACAGGGGTCTGGTTTTTGCAATGATTCACACTTGCGCATATCTGTATTCAAGCAACTCGTCTCCACAAAGGTGACCAACACGTGAATCAATAGGCAAATTTTTTATGTAGGAAATCAACTTCACCTAAGAAAGACTACGCATTCTCAGCCCTACAACCTGCAAACAATGCTTGCCGATGAACGGTGGAAACGTTAAAGCAAGAGTAGTGAAAGCAAACAAACTCGACTAATATGAATATAAATCAGAACACAAATTGCGACAATTACAGTTCCAGTGAAATAAATCTTTTGGGAAAGACGTATTTTCCAGTTTTTTACTTGTCGAAGTTGGTGTTCTGGCTTATGTTCATTTTAGTCTTGAGTTTTTGACGTTTCTGAAGATTAAGCAAGTACCGCAGTTCTCCAACTTTTGCCTCCAATCAAAAATCCTGGTTACGCACCGCTGTATACAGCACAGTAGGTAATGGCACATTAAAGAGTATTTTCCAATTTGGAAAGAAAACTGAGTAAACGAGACGGTTTCTCGCAAAAAAAAGTCCGTACAAAATGATGAAAATTTACGCGAAATTTTAAGTTGGCTGAATTTTTCCTGCACTTCATCTTTTTGTACGGTTGAAATTACGTTTTTGCCCTAAATTCGGATCTTTGTTTGCCGTCATTTCGGTAACGAGTTTATGCTTTTTTGTTAAATCTAGCTATGCAATTTCGTTGCGACTTTGTTGGACTCAATCCATAACAACCACACGTTTACATCAATAATTGAAACTATTAATTTCGATCACTAGCGTACGGAGGGGAGGTCACTGTGCCATGGCCAGCCCCTCAAACCCTAAAAAATTGTAAATACAGTATTGTCTAAAACTTGCTTCCAGAATGCACAAAAATGCGTATTTTAGGTGTAATTTTGCAAAACTTTCCCGGGGGCATGCCCCCGGACCCCTTGGAATGGTCGTGCCTTCGGTACTTCCCCTAAAGTTGATTTGTGACGTCA
>JGI24021J15306_10002879_pt1 | contig 19021 bp, 14 predicted proteins | sample Ectturendosymbi1_FD_15306 | JGI IMG/M metagenome (IMG submission 15306)
CCATAAAAACACTTGCAGTGAAATAGAAACGGCGGATGCAAAAAGCTTGACACTCGCGAGAAGCACAAATCAAATATTGAAACGTAACGACCATACCATCAGCATCGGTGGAGGAGCTTTTTTTGTGCTTAAACCGCGGCATTATCTTCGACAGCAGCGATTTTTTTTCTTTAAAATGGCCGTGCAGGTTTTCCTGGAACGGGTTTTCAGAAACGACTTCCACGTTGCTATTGTTGATGTTCAGATTGTTGAAAGAAATTTCGCTGTGACTACCTGCGGCAGATAAGGGGGGATTAAAACTTTACCCGCGATTGAGGTTTTCTCAAACACAATAAAGCGATGGTCAATAACGCTTTACTGCGTGTGGGTTTCGATAGACAGTGAACCCATTACAAGGCAGCGCCACTCATGCACGTAAAAGATTAGAGAGAAACCTCTGTCTCAGTGATCACTATTCAGCCGCTCATTGCTGTTGTTCGTATCAAAACAAGCTCGATTTTTTCATTTTATCCCCTATATGGGTCTAGGAGTCGGATATGCAACTGTTTTGTATTAAAATCTTAACAAATAAAAAACTAAGATAAAAAAGCAAAACTACCAAAAAACGCACGCAGTGTCACCCAGCGATGATGACCAAGGACGTCAGCGTCTTTCACAATGATATGAACCACATCGTAAGCCATTACTGTGCACCTTTTCGTACAGAAACAGTAAAATACAACTCAACAAAAGCATTTCTGCTCACCAGTTAATTTCGAACTAATGAAAGCGTCGCTGTCCATGCTGACACTTCTGTGAAAGCCGTTAGATCCACTATCCTCAGACGAGTCACTGGTACCTCCTTCACCTTGTGACATCTGACGGCAGTGGTGTGAAGAGCTGGCGTGCTTCTGCGATGATGCTGCAGAAAGTGGTAAAATTGTGACGTGCGCGAATTAGGTCGCAATACTGNTGACAAAAGTATTTCAAGCTACTCTAGCCCAGACGAAAACNCAAATGCTTTTTATTACAATTACTCGTACAATTATAACCTAAGTTAACAAACTCTCAGGAAGTNCATATNAACTATCTGACAAACTGTTTCTTGGAATCGTAGAAGCCAAAAAAAGAAAATAATAATTGAAACAATTCAAGGAAATGAATAAATAAAGTAAATTGGAACACAGAGACAGTTACGAAAAAGTTTATTCGCGACATCATCTCGTGGTGAAAATGCGGGCATATTGCCAACAGACGACTCAATCTTAGTTATGAAACTGTCTAAANAGAAAATCAGAGGTGAAGGGATAAGACAGCTTGTTACAGTGGAACAGAATATAGCACCAGACAGTGGCACTGTTAACCAAACGTTNTTTTCTCGGATTTCGTTTTTGTTGTTCATTACTCTGTGACCTTCACGGTTTAATGATNTTTTCGCGTGAGTCCTTGTCTCCGATGTTCTTCATAAAACTCTGCGCTTTGCCCACGGCGGCCTGGCCATATAGCAAGAAAGTACATCGTCTGACTCGTTTCAAACGTTTGGGTCACGAAGTGAAAACAGCAAAGCAGAAGTTTTTCTAACAAAGTGAAATATATATAGATATATATATATTCCTGTAATACAGGGGTCTCCAAACTACGGACCGAGGGCCGAATGCGGCCCGCGAAGCCAAACGTTTATTGATTTGGTAGAATATGGAACATATCCCGAAACAATCACATTACGTAAGATATCCGGCCCTCCAACTGTTGTGCAATAGCTTATGTGGCCCTCTGACATACAAGTTTGGAGACCCCTGCTGTAATACAACCAACTGACTAGTCGTTAGACTACCACTGAGAGCATACGTGACGGGTATACAAGCATTCAATGCGAAGCCACGCTCATGCAAAGCATACAGTTTTTCAGGGCTGCAGACAGCTCACCTGTAAAAGTCGAAACATTACTGGCGATTTGCTGATGCTTTTGTACGTTCCGGTCTGCTTTGGTAAAGGAACTAAGTCGAGCGGGAGGTTGCGGCGCCGGCCTTTTCTTTTTGGCCGCTTTTTTCGCAACGATCGGTTCGTTGTTGGTAGAAACTCCCAAAGACTGACTGCAGTCGGAGTGAAGTGTAGACCCGTTTTGCCTGGTAAAATGTAATTGTTAGTTTGATTGCAACGACGAAAATTAGTATCACGAAAATATTTCAACATTTTAATTTCCTTGACAATGAGAACGCGCACCTATCCTTAGTTTTACAGATATATGCCGCGTTCAAGTTAAAAATTGGCGGGAAATAATGTACAAGAAATAAACATTCAGTATCTCTTGAGGCTAAACGATCCGCTAGACAATAAAGCTCACCAAGAATTGGGTGGATCTGCAGAGGGAATATGATTATGCTTCTTGGTAGAAAGTGGTGATAAACGTTGCCCTGGAGCAAAAAATCTCATTTAAAATCAAGCGATTGCAGCTATTAAGTTTTCTGCACAACAAACGTTTTTTGTGCTTTTCAAAGAGAAACAAATAACGTAAAAACTTGGAAACAACGGATGTTTTGAGTGTTTTGGACGAGGAGCAACACGTTACTTGATATTGACGACATTGACGTCGTGTCTGTTAACGTCACAAGACAAAATTAAAATAATCGGAGGTCAAACATCAGTCGGCACGCGTCACTCATGGTGCTGCAGAAGCCGCTGGTTCGGCTAAGCAGGTTGACCTCCACATTAACCACAACAAAGGTTTAACACAAGACCTTATTCTACAAATTCCACGTTATCGAGAAGAGGCACATGATGCACAGGATTATACTCCGTACAATTACAGCAACAACAAAGTATGATACCTCTATTAGGCAGCAGTGAGAACAACGGGTTTTAAATCGGTAACAAAACTACCAGTGTATCAACAGCATATGTCGAAAAAACGTTCAAGAATTGACGCGCAATGCCGTGTGTTCGCTCATTGGCTCATTACGGAGGCATGTCACCCATGCCGTATTACATGAAAAGAAAAGCAGATGGAACCGGTTAACGACAGAGCGTAGCGATCACAAAACATACAATATTAAATCTGCTACATGTTTGATAATAACTTCGATATCAGTAAACAGCACGGAAAATATATTGTTTTGCGCGGCTAGCTGGTTTCACGAACTGTTGTGCCCATTAACATCTTGGAACACCAAACACAAATTTGTAAAAAGCAAGTGAAACAAGAGGTCTCCGTCACACATGGGAGCGTGGATATCCGGAAGCTAACACTGACTTCGCACGTTGCGAGAGTTTAAAAGAAAATCCTGAGATCTTTCAACACTACAACCGAGTGTTGGACGCCTAACCATTCAGCCACCACATGTTTTCCAGTTTTAATAACAGAAAATAAAGCTAACGAAGGTAATTGCCCGCACTGCCGTTTCGTGGGAGTGGAGGCTGTGCGCAGAACTGTGCGAAAACGCATCACTGGAAGAGTGCAAAGGCAGTTCTCCGTAAGAGTCTATGCCAGCTATGTCCAACCCAAATGGCTTACTGAGCCAAAAACTATATCACTATCTTAACCAGGACCGCACATTGAATGACACAGTAATGTGGGCCACACACTAAATGGCTTACTTACTTTGATCTTATCAAAGTGAATTTAGCTTCAACTAATGTACTGAAAGCGTTCGAATCCTAACTGCAATGGTAAAATAGGCGATAAAGTGGGACTGAGGACCACCTGCATCTAAATTGTAAAATACAAGATTGTCAAAATAGGGCAGATTGTCAATATCTAGAATATTTTCACCACAGCGAAAACCTAAACCGGACCGCACAAAATCTTCGAATGGGCCGCGGGTTGGACATAGCTGGTCTAGACCATGAGTTCTTAAACTTTGAGACATGTCCCCAGGGCCGCCCTAGCAGATGCGGGGCCCAATGCAAGACCTGGGCGCGGGGCCCCTCTGAGGAGTGGTTTTATGACGTCATCGTGTTACGATCGTGGTAGAGCGCAGATATGCAGTACAGCACTAACACAAGAATTGAGCACGTTTCCTAACGTTCGACAGGAAATTTGCTAGTTCTGACGAGAGCGTTCTTTGTTAACAATGAAGTTTATATGGAGTTTCTACTGAATTCTCAAGCGTAAGGTGTATCTGGCAAAAATGAATAATCTACCAAAACACCATGGCGCGGGGCCCGCAGAGGCGTGGGGCCCAATGCAACTGCGTCGGTTGCATCGGCTTAAGACCGGCCCTGCATGTACCTTTGACGATGACAACAAAATTCGCGCTCCATCTTATTGCAAAACCAAAAGCATCAAACAGAACAACAATTTATTTGCAATTAACCTTCATCGACGGGATGTAGCTTCTTTCTGGAAATCAAAGGTTTACTCCGATGCTTTGCAGCAGATATCGCACATCAGAAGTGTACGTGAAACCACACTACTCACTCTCATACATTATGTTCGCATTTTTCGCCCAGCAATCATTCAGTGGCATTGGTTTGTAAGTCGCCATCTGCAGTGGAGTTGGATTTCATCTTCAAGAATTCCTCCTGCAATTCGTCTGGAAGAATGTCCTTGTTAAGGCGAAAGGAATCCCTTGTCATCTTCTATTCTGGAAGTTCACTGCCACCCAGTCTGGGGAATAGCTTCGAATTCCTGTTTCAAAAGTCGGTGGGCAGCCACTTCAGTCTTGGGCTCGCCCTCCGGCCCAATTAGGTTTTTCTAGAGGGGCAGTATCCAGGTTGAAAAATAAAGCTGCGTTTCCTTTATGAACTAGAGTTAGACGATGTCACAGCCCCTGCTTTGCCGTGAAAACATGGATAACATCGTAGTCATTGAAACGTTTCACATTCTTGCCCTGAAAGGGTAAATTTAATTAAGGGCTTCGAACGAGTTATGCCAACGCCATCTGAAACCCCCTGATGCAAACGACAAAAGGAGGTCCTCTTTCCCACCAGCTCCAAAAAATACCTTCACTTCACCTCTCATTTCATTTCACACACGCAGGCTAACGTATTACCTTTTGATGACCACCGAACAGATTTATGAAACAGCTGCGTCCATCATGATTGGAATCCATGTCGTTGCACAGCTTGGCAAACAATCTCTCATTGACAGCACTTGTTCTGACAAAATCGGCGGCTTGTATGGTTACTGCAAGTTTGTCATTGCAGCAGATAGTGTTCTGGAGGCCAAGGCTCTGGTCTAGTTGGACCACGCAGTGAGATCCAACTGCATTGGGACTTTTTTGCTTTATCCTGACAATAAATCCACTTTGAGATCCAAACATTGCTGGGGCATCAGTGCAGACACCCACAAGTTCATCCTGTTTCATAACATTATTGTCAAAAAACGGGGCGACAACTTTGAACACATCTTTTGCTTCAGTAGTCGTTTCTAGGGATCTGAAAACAGCATTTCCTCCTAAATTGAAGAAAATCCGACAAAACAAAAATATACCAACAACTAGGCAACATTAGTTGTATCATCACCTTCAATGGCGATAAAAGCTGAAGCGCCATCTTTTCGATAACTTGACACTCAATATCCTTTGCGAGCCCACTGATGCGTGTTTTAATGGAAGAATCAGAGTGAAAAATCTTTGCAAGCTTCTTGCTGTTCGTCTCCCCCAACATAAGACTGGCTGCTTTCAAGATGCACGGTTTTAACAATGTTTCACCATTTCTAAAGACTCTTCTATTACTTCCGTAGACGATTGGTGAAGGCACTCACTACTCGTAATCCTCATTTTTTTGAGTCTTTCTTGCTTTGAAAAAAGCCGAAGGTTTATCTTGATGGTAAGTCTTTCCTTTGAAGATGACACTGCCAACGACTTGATCTCAAAGCATCGGTGCTCAGGTTTACAAACATACCACGCATTGAGGTATGACTTCACCATTCGCTGTGGTACGTATCAAGTCATACTTCAGATTATAATTCATATCATACTGATGTCAATACAACTGGATTAATTACTAAAAAAACTGGTGACATGATTAAATCAATGCTAAAAATCATAACGAAACTCAAATTTGAACGTTTTTCCGGTGTCACCGGTAGTCGAAACTTCTTTATCACCTTCACTTTAGCATCTTTATCGGCTGACGTTTTGCTTATGTTGCGCTAGTGGCAACTGTTACCAGGTTAACGTATCGCGATTTACTACTAAAAACACTTTGCGTGCTATGCACGAATGCATAGTGACAAGTTTGTCACTCTTTAGCCTGTAGTACAGCATGGTAGTGTATTCGCATTGATCTGAAGTGTAATTGCAGCAGTCTCATTGCGGAATCTTACGACGAAACGATGGGCATATTTCGTTTTCAAAATTTCAGATTCATTGGTGCCATTGCGCAATTTTCTGCAGTTTTAGTAGTAAATCTAGGTGGTTGTGAAAGTATGTCCAATCATAGCTTATAGACGCTGTGCTATCTTTCGCGCCCCTTTATGGATCTGGCGCTTCAAAGGGGGCGTCCCCAAGTTTAAGAACCCCTGGTCTAGACGTCCGGAACGTTTGCACAACACGCACTTTCCGTCGCAGTACATCCTATTGTGACGCAAACTGAAGAGAAACAGCCGATCAGCCGCAAAACATTCTTCTACGTTAAACGATACGACAACGTTACATCTGCGGTGGGTTGAATTACTTATTATTGTTAGTACCTGTTGTTTCGGAGGGCGACGAGCTGTCTTCGTGGTTGCCAGTTTGGGAGAAAAGGCTTGCTTTTTGTTCAGTTCCGTCGTTCAACCTTAGTGGACAAAACGCACGTGTGTGGCAGTTCAAGCGTAGCGCATTCCTTTGTCATTACGTCAAAAAGGAGCTATGCGCCACAAATACGTCTAAGTCCGCCAGCAAAGAGTCAGCATCATGTCGGTGCGCGTAAGTCATTGTACGCCACGTCATAGACAAGAGGGATTACGGTGTACAAAAATATAACGCAACTGGCTACAATTGTAACTGTCTGCTAAACACGTCGAAGCAAACTACTGCAAGAAAAAATAGCATACTTGTTTTTCTTGTTTGGCAGAGAAGGGGGTTTTACAGCTTTAGGTGAAGCGGGCGTTGACTCGTGGTACATATTGTCCAACGTCCGACGAACGTCTTCAAACGTGGGACGATCGCACGGCTCCCATGACCAACCTGGCGGCGTGCGTTTGTTCGATTACATTGACCACTTACAAATTTCAACAACAAAACTGACGGGTTTCTCTAGTTTCTCCCAACAAGGAGCTAGCACTTTTCTTCGTCTCTGCAACCGTCGACATTGAACACAAGCCTCGGCGGGTTGCCGCCTGACTAAGTATGTAAGACAGGGTGGGTAATCTGCGCACCCGCGGGTCAAATGCGACCTGCGTGAACATTTGATATGGCCTGCATCATTATTTTCGTCACCCAATTTGGAGTACAAAATCACATCAAAACGAAATTCCGTGATATGCAGGTACTTAAGGTAGGTTGTAATCAGAAACCTCCATACCTCGTAGTAAGATAAAGGTAGAATTTTAGGATAAAATCAACTGTTATTTGCGGCCCGCCAGTAATAATCCACTATTTATGCGGCTCGTGGTAGTAAATAGGGTCCCCACCCCTGATGCAAGACATCGAACATTTAAAAAAGCAATACGAATTGAAGTAAGAAGAGTTATAAACACAAAAGAAAAAAACTGCACAGAACTATGATGAAACTTCGTGACATTCTCAGAAAGAGTCTTATCGTATAATTCTGTTACGAGAAAGCTCTTTTCGAAACAACATCACATCAAACTCAGGCAACGAAGAAGTAGGTTAGGGTTACTTAAAACTGAAAAAATGATAGCGCCATTCAGCAAATATATGCCAAACGTTTCTGTCAGCTTACATTCAACCATTAGAGCGTGGACAGCCGTGGGGCAAGACGGCGGAGCTTCCATTCTGTACCCATTCTCCAGTTTTTCGTAGACCATACTAAGATCGATGCCAGGATATGGTGACATGCCATAGGTTACAATCTCCCACAACAATATACCGAAAGCTGAAAACGAACAGTCATGCAGTTACGTAACGTAAACGTCCGGATGAATTTGCTAACCACAATTTTTACTACTTGGTGCAACGTCACAACGGAGGAGTACAGTCGACAGTGTTGCTGTCAATAGTTTTTTTTGGTCACAGCGCCTCTTCTAAGATCAGATGCACCCTTGCAGGTACCAGCACCTTGTCGAATAAGGTGCACGGGTCGAAGCGTAGTTCGCCACGAACGTCATGTAACTCCGAAACAACACTTACATTTTCACACTGCAAAATGCGCACCATTGACCTACAGAGTACGAACTCAACAATAAATTGACTCCAGTTTTGCCCGATCTCTGAAAGGTCAGAGCGCTGGTTGGCATTGTAGGTGGCAGCAAGCAACACTTACACCAAACGTCTGACTTCGTAGAGAAGCGATTGTATGCCAAACTTTCTGGAGCAGTCCACTTGATAGGGAACTTGGCGCCGGCCCTGGCTGTGTAATCGTCGCCAGCGGCCATCAAACGCGAAAGACCAAAATCGGCAACTTTTACTGAGTTGTTTGACTCAACCAGACAGTTGCGAGCAGCGAGGTCTCTGCGAAACAAGAAAATTCTAATGGACGTCGAAACGGGGCCACGAGAATGTCGGATGGTGTACTGACGCACAATCAAATGCACACGACTGAATCGCGCGGATCGTCTAACAACACACAATACCTTTTACTTGCACAATGAAATTGAATGTATTGACGGTGAACTCACAAGGTCACAGTCTCCTTTAGAACCACACAACTTAAGCTATTTTCTGAGATCAACTTCCCAACAAACACAGAATGCAGTGATAACAACAGCTGTTGTCACAGCAACAGGTGCTGCGAGAACTCGTGACACGCTCGGCGATATCCAGGAAGTAATTCAACTATGCGATGCTTCTGTAACACGCAACGCGCGGAAGTTATCACGACTTCCAGCGCGGTGTGATCTGCAGTCAAGTTTCTGGTGACGGCAACGTTCAACAAGGCGGGAGACTTCACAGATAACGGGATGGGCGACGGTCGCCAAGACTTCTACGCGGTGAATTTTTAAATCCACACAATAACGACTGCAGGTCTTCCAAAGTTTTTCTTTTGGAAATTTAGATTGTAAATGATGCTGGCACAGATATTTGCATGCTAGATCTTTCAGAAATTTAGTTAAGCCCAACTGAGAGTCCTGAAACGCCACCACATATAATTTCATTGCTCGTTGACCTGAACAAACCACCAACTGACAGGTCCAGGAGTCGCATGTTTGTCAACGACGTCAGACTTTTACCGAAAAACACAAGCAACGACCGGATCAAAAATTTGGCCGATCCGGGACACTGAAGACAGAGCGGTGTTGCCTAAACAAGACTATGTACTGACAGACAATACCTGTGAATATAGTTCCTATGCTCCAAATACTCCATGGCCATCGCAACCTGCACAGACATGTGCAGTAAGACGACTTGCTTTATGATCTTCTTGTCGCACTGCCGTAGGTATTCCAGTAAGTTACCCTGGCTCATAAATTCGGTGACAATGTAAAATGGAGGTTCTCTGGTGCAAACTCCTGCAAACAGTTTCACACATTTGTGCTGACTGAGTTGTGCATTGGTCAAATGGATTTTAACTTTAGGTCTTAAATAAAGTTTCAGGAATGTACCGGAAAAGCAGGTTACGAAATCTGCCGTTTACATGGGTAGTGTCCTGAGGCTGAGCACAAGGCTTATCTGCGTTCCCTCTTTTCGAGCAAAATAAATTTTACACACAACTTGTTGTGGTCTCCTCAACAAAACGTGTGCACTGATGACAACTAGAAGTTAAATTTACATCTTACGAAGAGCGAAATCGTATCTTCAACAATTGCAACGCAACCACGCCACGTAACTTCGTGCCGTAGTCCAAGTTGTTTTGTTTTGCAAACTCGGCAAATCTGCTGGTTGTCCTTGATTTTAACAAAAACCGGGAAAATGCATCTCTTTGCAGATGTTTTGACAGTCTTTGCAGATGTTTTCGACAGTCTTAAACCAGGATAAAAGACACGAGATTCCTCACGCAGAGATCTTAAGTCCAAATAACTTTTGGATAAGTCAAGGCATAGGTTTCAACAGGAATAGTTTCATTGGATCGAATCTGCCTCGGGCCAATAGGCAACGTAAACTGCAAACATATACTGAACGTTGCATCAAGCCGAGTGGCACAACATTGACACTTGGTTGCAACTTGCAAGCCAGAATTTCATTCATGTTGTTTTTGTGTTTTTTTGTTGGTTTTTCTCAAGATTATTTAGGGTTAGCATGGATTTGCTTGCTCCGTAGCCTAATAGTCGTTAAACTCATACACCAGTGGTTCCCAAACTTGTTCGAACCGTTACCCGAATCAAGGTAGCGATTCTGTCGTATTATACTCAATAAAAGTTTTTCGTATTTCAGTTCGAAAATTTCTTCTGCAGTGATCACTCATAATACCGAGCAAACATTGTGATTTTGGTACCGCGTTACCCATCGAAGAATCGCATATTACCCCCGGGGGGTAATTTGTCCCCAGTTTGGGAACCACTGCCATACATAATTCTTAAAAGAAGTTAGTACTTTTCGACAAGGTCACCACAGCTGCTTCTTTCAATATACAGTATAATTTTTGAAAGCTACGCGACTGCACAGCCGCCCACCATATAATGGAGCGGAACGCAATAATTTATGATTGGCGCGGACGATTGCGTTCCACTACTAATTGTTGCTGTTGTTTTTTCCCCAAACCCTGAACATCCCTATCTCCCCCGGAAAAACGTGCCGTTCACGGAGAAGTTGACAACGTTAAGATAAACTAGACGGAAGACTGTACCTGCCCAAAGCACTTAAACCAGAGGTGCACCAGGGTTGCCAGATTGGCCATACGATTTTTGGGTTGGGCATTTGGCTTTTTTTGGCCGAAAATTTTTTCTGTTGGCCTTTTTTGAAAAATGTCCATACTTTAAGGCTAAACTGTCAACGACAACACCTTTTTTCAAAGTCACTTCCCCTGTGTGTTTCGCCTTGTGTAGTGAAAGCGAGACAGCATGAGTGTGCGATTGTGCTTGCCGCGTTGTGTAATTGGTTGTGTGTGTGCACATATCTGTTTATGGTTGTTTTGTTATGGCTTGTAACAATCCACACGGTTGATATGGTTTGTAACCAAACCAACTCTTCATATTGTTTTCGTAATATTGCTTACTGTCTGTGTTACTGGTCAGTGTTCACAGTGCCTTTTATGTTGCCAGTATATGTCTTTAACAAACTCTGCGCTGAGTAGTGCTTACACTTAGGCAGAATAAGTTAACCTCTGGGAAATAAGTGTTTCTTATCTCCGAATGATCTTGGAAATATGACATGCCTGTACTTTTTAACTGTTGGATTTTTTAGCGACATACAACTAGTTTCTACCTAGCCGTGAATCCTTTTTTTGCTGCTTATGCATACAAGTGTTAGCCTATTTAGCATTGTGTCATACGTCCACAATCCCTGTTTTGTTATGAAGTGGTCATTCGTTTAGAAGTACAGTATGTACTATGTGTCTTGTTATTGTAGTCCACGTCGGCGCAAAATGAAAAGTAACTTGTATTTGAATGTATTTTGACTTGTTACATTAAACTGCAAGTTCTTCTTTTGAAGTGTTCAAAATTTGAGTGATGGTGCTCAAGTAACTATTTATTTTTCAGACACTTTTATTCAGGTGTTTCTGAAGAAGTAACTTTGGACAATTTTCTCTCATAAGTGACTAATTCTGAAAACAGTTTTGACTTAATTGTTTTTGTGGAGGCACTGTGAGTACATTAGATGTATTTTTATGTGAATTGGAGTTGTGGGGGGAAATTGTCCTTTTTTACGTAAGGTTTGGCTTTTTTTGAAAATATAAATCTAGCAATCCTGGGGTTCACTGTGCACAACCTTTTCGCTATTGCTGACCGCATTACGTTTATTTTTATGAATTACGGCCGCCAGTGAGTTGACATTCTTTTCAATTTTTTGCATTTTTTCTGTTCTGGTTCCATACACTGAGCCTACACACTGCTTCCAAACGTCTGTTTTCATGCACACACTTAGTACCCTCATACAGCAAAGGTTTTTATTCATGCACGGCCGCCATAACTTTTATTTAAAATTGAATGTTCACGGCCGCATAAATGTGTATCGAAGGCGCACGCCCGCAAGGTTGTGCACCCACGACTTAAGCCAATGAGCGTATACACGCAGATGTGAGGTAAAAGTGGTGTAAGTGCATACATTTGGAAGTTATTCGTCGTGACTAGAGCCTGAAGCGGGTCGTTTTTTTTAATTACGAGGCACAGATCAATTCGTGTCTTGAAAGATAGAAAACTTGTTTTTCAAAAACTAACGAGAAACCAAGCGTTTACAATGCCCCAAAGTCACCACCATAATGCAACCAACAAACATTTCGGGTTTGTCTTCAGAAGTCATCTGCTTTGTATGTCCCAAAGTTCAGGGCATGCCTACCACGAAAATAACAGTCAAAGCACACGTTTCTCGCAAATTTCTGGGGAATAATGAAGGGAGTGCATACACGTGTCTGTGGAGAGCATACACGTTCTGCTAGCACGTCTTGGACTTACCCAGCGCGTCTCGTTTTTACTTTCTCCCAAGTTTCACTTATGAAGGCTTTGCACAATGTCCTTACCTAGAAGCTGTACTAAATTGGGGTGTTTAATGGACTTCATCACAGCTGCTTCTTTCAAGAATTCATCCGTGTTGGTCGTGTCTTCTCGGAAAGTTTTCACTGCTACTGTTCTTTGGTACCTGTCAAGAAAACTACTTCTGTCAACGGTACTCAACATGTGAGGATTGATCTTCGTGAAGCCGGGAATTTTTTACTTTGTTTGTTCCACCATTTCAACCACATTAAATAGGGGTCTTTAACACATACCTTTTTTCAGCATTCAAATCATTGTTATACTCCACTAACTTTGAAAACCATTTTCTTCAACGCAGCAACAAAATAATCCAGCAGCAAATGCAACGGTTGCCGACGGTCGATCATGCGCTCGGGTTTCAAAAAGGCTCTTATTTAAACGGTATCACTGAGAAAAACGTCCCACAGTTTTAGTTATTTTCATCAAAAATAATGAAGCTTCTAAATTACGGAAGTGTTTTTTCTGGTTAAATCCATATATCCACTAATTCCCTCAATACTGTTGACCAAAGTAAATTGATATCGCAATAGCATTGATAGCAGACTTGTCAAAATGTGGTCAGCATATAAGTTCCTTATGCTGAAGCATTGCTGAGGTCAAAGTTACGTCTCATGCACACATCTTGTTTATTCACTGCCTGTGACATATGCACGACATGTCATGCTTTGCAACACAAAGACAAGGTATTGCAAGTACACCTTCACAATGACTGATCTGCCACTGCCAGGGCATCAATAAAAATAAAAATATATCAATAGAAATAGACTACTAGGAAGCCTTCAATTATCAACAGAAAAGGAAGTACTGTATGCGCATAGAATTGGAGACACGAGATACTTGCAATAATGGTTTCATGTTACTACAATCATCAAGCAAAATGTCTGTAAAACCTAAGTATAAATATTAGAAAGCAGCTTCAGCTTGTATTTTTACTGCGAGTTCATCATTTCCATCTTTTCATTTTAGGTATACAGCGTGATGATTGTGTACTGTGTATGCCTGAAATATTAGTTTCACTTCACTAGAGTCAGGTACAAACGCCTGTTGATAAAGGAGGGTGGGATTCTGTCATTCACAGTCAAGGTTTAATGACAATCAAAATGTAAACAAGGCTCCAGTTTGCAAAACATGTAACCAAATCATGCAATGACAACATAGTTAACAGCTCTGTGAGCACTTCAACGTGTGTTCTGCCAGTTACTGCACCATCCACAAATGCATAGCAATCAGTTCAATTGAATTGGTGCTGCATGTATTTTACCACAAACAAAACCCAGCCTATTTTAACCTTGAAACGTAAAATGCGCATAATTACTATCACAAACACCTACCTATAAGTTACGGTAAGCAGCAGTTAGCAAGTTAGTGCAACTGCAATCGCTTGTGTAAGTGGGCGGTCGTGGGCAATAGCGCATTAACCAGTTGCTCAATGGTGTATATCAGACCTGCACAACATACGGCCCGCGAGAGCTTTCTCCATTGCAGAAAATGCTGCAAAAGCTCGACCTCGAATAAGTAATTGCTGTTCTATAATTTCTTCCATACTACAACGAAATGAAATAGACTTTTGCGGTTCCCGGCAAATTTATGTTGGCAATTTGGCCCTTTGAGCTTTCTGAGTTGTGCAGGCCTGGTGTATACCATCACCCGCAACGTAAACTCATAACAATATATTTCGCTAAGAAAATCTAAGAAATCGAATTGCAACTTTTGTAAAGAATAGCGTTTGTAAATTTTATACAACCAGCCAACAAAAGTTTAACTTTTCCGGACTTTTGCCAGCAATCAATTAAAATTAAGCGTATTTTTTGTTGTGAAACTTATATGCAATGATGCTGATATGAAAAAATGACACAAAAATGTTCTTCAATTTTCCTGGTAGTGATAACCAAAAAATGGTGCGCAAGGTTACTGGTACCAAAGTTTGAACTCAAAACCCAGAATACAACTACAGCATACACTCGCAAGGCTTCAAAGTTATTCAAAACAGAGTGAAGGACTTTACAATAAAATACAATGTATACAAACGAAAAATATTTTGCAATGGCAGGGAAAAGCAGTGGGGCGGACAAAAGCGGTGTTAAATAAAAAGTTAATGTTTATAAACATGTCCACGGCAAAATAATCTAAGGCGAAGCCGACAATACGAATTACGTCAAACCTGTGTAAACAACCGCGTTTCTTTTGAACAGTTAAATACGTTGCAGAAAAACTTCTGTCGTTTGCTTCACTAAAAAGCGTCTGAGCTCAATACATGCGTGCAACGTTTCGATTGGTTGCATTACTGTAATGTACCGTCCATGCTAACCCACCTTTTCCAAACACCTTCATAGACATCTCCGTACTGACCCCCACCAAGCCTTTGCTTCATGTGGATTTCGGTCCTGTCTATTTCCCATTCGTCGCAATCGGGTGACATGCTATACAACTGAAAAATGGCATGGGTTTTGACACACAAAAATCATGTATGCAGACAGAGGTGTGGAAACTTTACAGTCACCACGAGCTGACGAATAACTTTAAACTGTAGCTGAAATCAACACACCTCCGGTTGTAGAAAATTTACAACGTAATAATCGCTTCAGAGCACCAACTATGAATTCTCAATTCAGAGTATTCCGAAACACTGTAGGTTTTGAGAATGATCCAGAACATAAATACGACTAAACCACGGCTTGAAACACCCGGGACAGAACTGGTTGCCCATTTAGTGACAGCTGACTTGAAAATTCACAAGTCGGTATTGACATAAAGCTGGCCATCGACGTGCGGTACCAACTGCGAGAGTACTACAAAGCATTTAATGTGTGGTTGAAAGTCTATGATACACTGCCTGCCTGCCCATGACCTATTTATGGCTATAACGCAGCAAGCTGTTATTTACATTCAACATGCTCAAATTGACTTACAGCAGGTTTAGCTTCTTTAGCAACAGGATAGTGAAGAATTGAGATTAACCCATCCGAAGCATACGAATGGTGATGGACTAGTTCCGGTAGAGTTTTAAATCTATGTTCGGTAGCGATGTAGTACTGAAAGTGAAAATTATTTGAACCATTAGATATTTCGCATCAGGAAGAAAAGTTTAACACAAAACACGCTCTGAGAACTATGCCATGCTTTGTCACCAGTTTCAACATAAGACCTCAATCAAAAAAGTAAAACCTTCAATGAAATCAGTAGTGTATAACTCAGTAAGGGCTCAGCAAGTGGTCATTTACACAAACCAAGGGCATGCGCAGGTTTGCTAACATCCATTGTGCATGAGTTTTTGCAAAAGCCAGGAGCAAAAATAAACGACTATGTCATTCCAACTCCTGATGAGACAGCAGTGAGGCCAGTCGTTAACGTAGTTGAGCCCCTTTTCTTGATTGACTGCATGCTGCAAACAAAAAAGTTGACTTCTTCATCGGCGGATCAACGACGACTCGATCATGATCTGCTGTTGCTGGAGAGTGGTGGTGAGTTGCTCATGTGACATTTATGAATCAACATCAGATAGCTGCAAGACTTTGGACACAAAGCAGAACCTCTATCACAATGCTTTAGCTTTTAGCAGATAGAGGTGATGATACCTTTTTTTAAATTGAAATATGTATGGGGAGCTATCAGCCACCAACAGGACCAAACCAAATTTTTACTGCTGCAAGTTTTTCTGGCCATCTTACATGGAAATCCAAAAGACTGTACAAAACTTGGCACAGTCAACTTTTACTAAGCAATTGCACTATTTCTAAGGGGAGTCAAAAAGGGGTTAAGGGTAACACCTGCCACAATTTTTGAGATTAGATAGTGTCTATTCATAACAGTACCTTTCTTCATGTCTGACTTAATATGTCACATTGTAAAAATGGAAATACCAGGCAGTTTTTAAATGTTAATTTTCATGTTGGCTATTGGTGGTTGGCTGAAGCTTGAATTGTGCTTCTTGCCAGTGCGGTTGAGGTTAACATTCTTGCCCAAGGAGCACTACGGCAATTCACACAGTGTCCGTGGATCGAACACCCAACCTTCCAAATGAGAGGCAGACACTTTACCACTGAAGCTATTTGCATCCCTAGGCATTTAATACTACATAACAGTAGTGTTCTAACAATGCTGAAATTAGTTTGGAAACTGAAATGGCTTTGACAATGTTGCATTGTTTGATTTGACCTAATGTCAACTAAGTGAGTAGGTCAATTGGAAGAACAACTTTCTGACTAGTACAGAACAGCACTATCAATCATCTATTGCATTATTTCCAGTGATGAAATAGTTGATGCCAATGGAAAATTTATAACACATGCAATCATGCAGGCGTTGTACACATAATAATGCATATGCTTCATATTCATATGCATATGGAACATGGGAATCAATTTGTGAAGTCTTATTAAAACCTAGAGGTTTTAGTAAGACTTCACAAATTGATTCCCATGTTTTAATAACACTTCACAAATTGATTTCCCAAGTCCAAAACAATCAATTTACAACAAAACAAATGGATGCACTAAGCACTACAACAAAAACACAATGGGATGAACATCGTGCAGCCAAGCATATTTTTTGCAATATCTACTGTTTCAAGTAACTGAATTCATGTCCCTTCAAGTTCCATTTCCATTCATGAGAAGTTAGGTGTTTTTTCAGCACGATAGGTTAAGCATGGACTGCAGCATGTTCATTTTTGTTTGAGGCTAAATCCAGATACAGATGCATAACCGTTATCAATGTTTTTAGCATTGTACAATATTCTAAGAACTAACTACCAAAACTTTATAACCGATTGGAAGTGTGAACTCCATATACTAGCAAATTTTTCACATGAATGAAGAGATTACTAAACCCCACCCTCAATTTGTAGCACAGCCTTTTGAGAAAAATACAATAAAATTGTTTAAGATTTAATTACATACCAAACCAGTGTCATCAATGTTGATTCGGTAATGATAAACGGATGCATTGTAGCGGACAGATACAGACAACTGCCCTTGACAACTTTCACTATCTCGAACCTGAAAAACAAGCAATATTGATCAATGTTAACCAAAAACGCAAAGATATGATAAAAGCATGTGATGATGACAAATGCTGGCAAACAAACATTATGAAGAACAATTTTAACTTGTAATGCACAAACTTAAAATCCTCAAAACTCACAAGAAAACTTCCATTAATTCCACTTGAAAGAAGATATTCTGCTGCTATTCGAGACACTCCTCCATGATACCAAGCATGATTACTAAGGCTAGCTGCAGGTGTGATGTAATTGCTGGGTACCCATCCTAAGTCCCCAACTTTGGCACATTTAAATTCTTCAGCTTGGTTTTCAGCGCTGATGACACGAACCTCACACCATTCACCAGATGTGTTGTACCGCTTAACCCGCAATTGGTATCCTACAGAAAAAAACATCAAACTTGACTCAAAAAACTTGTTACAATTATACCAAACAGTTTGGAGTGTTCACAACACATATCATAGTTTGTGGTAATTATCAAACAATGCTACATCAGTATATTGTTGAAACAGCAGTACAGTGGCATTGCAGTATTTTGTGGGTATCATGATTCATACTCTGCTTTTAAGACCAACAACCATTGCCTTGCGTGGACCAAGAAGCAGTTGTAGTCTGATACACACAAACTGTCTTTTGTGCAACATCCATCCAGCTTATCACATATATGTTATACACCATATTTATTTGATTGTAAGCCGTGGCTTAAATGTTTTTTTTTCATCATTTCATGTGACTTACAATTGAGGGAGGCTCACATCTTTTATTTCTTTACCTTATCGAAAGGCACAGATGACGCTCAGCCTTTCCTAGGCTGCGTTTTGTCAACCTAACTCTCTTTTCACATTGTGTTCTCTTTAGCATCCATGGCCATGTGCACATATGATGAACAGAAGGAAGTTGTAGGGTGTAAGCATCATTACCAGGGTTGCCAAAAACGGGAAACATGCTAATATGTGAAAATATCTCAGAGGCTTGGGTAACCTATGTACATGTGTGGCTTACATTGATTTTTGAAAACCATTATTTCGTGCTCGGAGCTTACAAACAAGCGTGAATAACAATAGAATAAATACGGTACATGCATATGGCCCACAGAAAATATCAATAACCTTTTAAGTAGTGCCTTCACGTGCTAATTAAAACTACAGGTGTAATGACAAGCAAGTAGGTCACTTTAGGATTACTCGACCTATTTATTTACTATGTACTTAGGTGCAGTGATATACTGACTTGATAATGCATATATATATATATATATATGTTTAATATAATATACAGGGTGTTTCACAATTGTTGAAACAAAACGGCAGCTTCTAAAACCTTTATCGATGACCTTATTCATTTTTCTCTTTCCAGATTGTCATAGG
>JGI24021J15306_10002881_pt1 | contig 19011 bp, 13 predicted proteins | sample Ectturendosymbi1_FD_15306 | JGI IMG/M metagenome (IMG submission 15306)
TTTCACCTTTCAATAAATGTAATCATCATTGCGGTATCATTTAAAATCCTGGATTTGTGCCCAATCGCTTTGTTTCAACAATTGTGAAACACCCTGTATATAACTGATTTCCAAGGTAGAGCCTTCGCATTCATAGGTATAAGAAAAGTGTGTTATGAATTGATTCATTGCTTCAGCGGTGAAGCGATAAATGCATCAACACAACTCCCCGCGGATCTTTCCTTTTCTTGGAAGACATTTAACAAAATACTAATGTTTTCAAGTTTACACTGAAAGTAATTGGTAATTAAATTTAACGTTTGTTGAATTTATTTAAAGCAGCTGGGATTGTTTGGCTGAAAATGCTTGCAATCTGGGCTTTTGTGTTTATTTGACTTCGATCATGTTGGTGCACATTTTCCCTACTTCTTAATCTGCCGCTGCTGGGCTTTGACTTTCTTCAACTCAATTTACTTGTAAGCGCCATCGCTTATTTGCTGCGTTCTTGGGCGACAACAGAAATGTTTACTGTGTCCAGTTGAAATCATTAAACAAGTTATAAAAAACGTATAGCAAGCAAAAGTTGATACCACGATTTGTAAAAAACTCTTTTTGCTTGTAATTAAGTCATTGGCAAAGCACTTACATGATCTTAAACACACATTAAAGTGGATAAGAAATGAATAATCTTTTCTTGAGCGAATCAGTTGATGCGTTTAATAGGAAGTAACAATGATGATATTTCAATCAGCGATGTGAAAATAATTGGAGAAATAGTCGAACAATCTGTTAGAGGCTTTCATCAGGTAAAACAGAATTTTTAAAAGAAAATCTCTTTGAAAATTTGTTAGGTGCAGATTTTTATCGAAGTGAGTCCTTACTAAAGTAGCAAACGTTCGACGAACTCCGAGTCTAATATCATAGCACAATTCATCTGATGATAATTATCAATTTCTTTACATGCAGGTATGGACCCTATAGTCATCTTGCCAATTTTGAAATGAGTGAGGTAGATTGCTTTTTGAAAGTAATCTTTTTCTTTTTTGAAGTTGAAAATGGAAATGCGGAAAGGGGTATTCCTGAGACTTGAAATTTTTGTAAAAGTGTTAAGTTACCTTTGGAAAGGTTGGGAACCATTGTATTTAGCCAACAAAGTGCAGCCAGTGACGTTGCTATTGGCGTTATCTGCGCTTGCCAAATACTAGTAGCCGCAAAATGTTATATTCAAAGCACATATCGCAAGTAATCTTTCGGTGTGTCTTTGCTAATAAAACATTTTAAGCGCATATTCCATTAAAATTTTGCACATGATTAAACCTTGCTGATCACTAATAGCAATCGCCTGAAAAATGTTTTGGGAAATTTTATTTTTCAAACGTTCAGCAAATAACAAACAAGTAATCCTGGATTGTAGGGATAATTTGGTCTTTTTGTAGGTGCATGGTGGGTAATTAATTTCTTCTTAAATGTCACCTGGCGTTTTTTCATAGCTCTGGGAAAAAGTTGCGTTTACGAAACACTTGCACGAAAACCAGTTCGGCATTCACAAACCTAAAAACGGACATAACAGACATACAATCACAGACTTGCTATTTTATGACGGCTGGTCAAATATTCTTCAATGTTGATATTGTTAAATGTATTAAAATATATTGATGAGCCAGGTCTAAAGAGTAGCACATTGCGCAACGTCTGTATTGATACAAGAAATCTTTTACCGACTTAGAAAATATCTCTATAAGATAATGTAGAAGTTTCGCGTCCTAGCAGACAACCTAGGGAAAACTTTATTATCGAAAATAGATCGCATTTTTATTTTTCTAAAAGCTTGTAAGTAAAGAACCTTCCATATTTCACTTACTATCGATGCCTAAATCTTTGTCTAACCGTCATTAAGCAAGATACTGTTTCAAGCAATATTTTAATTTAACGCTTTCGCCTGTGACTCAAGAAAATGAGAGAAAATCTCCTTACTGCAATGTTGTTTGTCAACAAGGTAAATAATGGTATGAGAGGGCCTTTAGAGTTTATTCATAGAGTGGTTTCTTCCCAAAAACTTAGCGCAATGAATGTCACTTCATGCACTTCGAAAACGTACATGCCGTGATAAACCTTACATGGTAACAAAACCTAAAGAAACCTTAGAAATACGTTAGTTATTTAAGTTATGAAAAAAATACCATAGGAACATATTTTCGTTATGACGATGCGCACCTTTAATAAACATATTGGCTGACTTACGATTTCTAAAAAAAATTGTTAAAATCCTTTACAAGAACGCCTATAAAATCAATTTGCATCGACTCTTATTGTCATCCAAATTAAAAATTAATGTAATAAATGTTTATTTTACACTAACACAAAAATTTTTTTGCCGCTAAAACTCAAACTATGGAAATGGTAATCATAATTTTCGCAACACTTCGCGTGCTACTACGATCGTGTGAAATTTTATGAACAGAGTCAACCCAACGCCAATTAAAAGCTGTAGGTTTGCTGCAAGCTTTCAAGGAATCAGTCGACTGGTTTCTGCTTTCACGACTTTGCGATGATTCAGACTTGCACATGCCTGTTTTCAAGTAAATAGTGTCCACAAAGTTGACGAAGACAATCAACCAACAAACATTTTCAATAGGGAATGAATATCACGTAACACTACGCATCTGTCCTGAAATCTACAAGCAATGCTTACAGCTGACGTGTTGAAGGGTCAAAGCAAGTGCAGAGAAAACAAACACGCTTGAGACAAAAATTAAAAAATCAAAACACAAGCTGTGGCAATTAAAACTGGAAAATACGCCGTTCTCAAAATAACTGCTTTCACCAAAACTAAAAAATTATCTGACGCCAATTATGGAGCGCATAACCACAGCTACGGAATCACGCCTCGATGACTCAGCACAAAGACTTAGCAGAATGCGTAATCGGAGAGGAGGCCTTAATGTTGACAGACGTACACTATCTAGGTCTCAGGGGTCGGCAACCTACGGCACACGTGCCGCATTTGGCACGCCAAGCAGTTTTCAGAGAGTCAAGGGTGTGTTGCTCTACAAAAGTAACAGCATAAGAGTCATAAATAGGTGGTTTAATTATGACGCCATGCAACACTGAACAGTGCCCCGTTAAGTCCAGTTAGTCTCTGTCATCCCTATAATCTGGCTTGTTCCAAGTACTTCAGTGCGTTGACCATCTCGTGGAAAGTATGTTTACTGTTTGGTCACCGTGCTGTTGATGGCATATCACACAAACCTCTGCACAAATGACATAGTTTGCACATGTCGGGTTTTGATTCAGAGGGAATGTTTTATTTGTTGTCAGGATTTGTGAAACGATGGGACCCTGGATTTGTCTTATTTTCCATGGCAACCACGAAGTGCACAGTGCTGGCAAGGTCCTGACGAACCTTTGATATTTTTATTTGTCTTATTTAAAGCATGGTGCTTGTAATGTTAGTTTTGGTCTAATTATGGTGGGTATTTTATAGGTAATTATTTTATTTACACTTTTTTATTTTTATAGAGTTAGCAAGTGGGGTGAATGATGTAGTCCAAATTTGTGGGTTATCTTTCTTGTCACTTTTTTGGGGGCGCAGTCTTTTTTGCCAGTTTGATGGCATTGTTATCATGTCATTTTTCATGTCCAAAGGAAAGTTTGAGCGGAACGTTTTTTCTTTAGTCGGGTTAGGCTGGTGAGGTTATCTTCTTTTCAATCTTATTGCCTCTCCAAACAGGATTGACTTAAATGTTGCATCTGGATGGTGAGATTTACCGCTAATGGACCGTCTTCCTTCCTCTGTGAGTTTTACAAAGTTTTAGTGACAAATCCAAAATCATCTTCAGTGGTTATGCAATGATTAACGTCCAGGAATTCCACTTCCCCCATGTGGTCGGTTGTTTAGGTTTGGCGTAATGTTAGTCCCAAGCCACTGTGGGCAAATGCTGAAGTTAGTTCCTGTCGAATGCCTTCATTAGAGGTTTTTGATGCGGTTATCCAAATTATGTCATCAGTGAATCTACGGAACAATTCTGCCTCAGTTAGCACATTGGCAGTCGGCTGTAGGATGTAATGCTGTAATGCACAGTAAAGTTTGCCAATCAAGCCGAGTGATTCTCACCTTTTAGGGTATTTAATTAGTCGCCATGTTTGGTGACAACGCCAACCGAGAGGCTGCAACACAACGTTGTTGAGGCAAATTCTGTTCAGTTCAACAATGATTTCGCTGGCCCTGGTGTTGATGATGGAATGCACCTCCAGGGAACATCCAAGAGCTTTATTAACAGTGTCTCTGCACAAGCTTGGGTAAAGTGCTTTCATATCTTCCGCCGCAATGTAAAACACGGGCCTTTCTTTTCAGTTTCTATAGGTATTTAGTCTGGCGGTTTTTCCCACTGAGCAGGTCTCCAACGTATTGGCGACTATCTTGACAAAACTCTGCTGGGTCGTTTTTGCAAATGCTTGCGCTGATAGGTTTCAGGGAAATTCTAAAAATGCAGTAATCCGTGACATGCTGATGTTCCCTGCAGTTTGTAACAAGCGCACCAGTATGTCTTTAATATCAACATCAATAAACCCTTCGGGGTTAAATTGTGTCTCTTGAAAAAGCGAATAAGCGTAAGCCGGTGTACTGAATCCATGGACGTCGGAAGGAAGAGGCATGGGGGTCTTTGACTCCCTGGATTTTTTAATTTAACATTTTCCCATACAGTTTTTAGCAAAAAAGGTTGTTTTCTGAGTTTCGAGTGGGTAAAATGAAATTTCACCACTTCTGGCCCCACCCTGGGAAAACATTTTTGGTTACCCCTGGAAAAATCGACTATTGGCCCCGCCCTTGGAAAAAATCCTTACGACGCCCATGATTACATCGAACATTTTTGCTGATGCACCGTTGATCTTGCGGTACTAATTGTCCTTCCACTTCATGCCAGCTGCGTGTAGCAGCAGATCATCACTAACTGTGGCCATAGCATGGAATTCAATAAGATCGTTACAATCTTTTCTGGTTTTGTTGAGGTAAGCGTCGAATCTATTTGCGGGCATATCCATTTTTTCAAAGTGCTGCAGTTCTTGATCATTATAGCCTTACAATCGTTGTAATTAAGTACGCATCCGACCAGGGTTGCCAGATGAAAATTTCAATAACAAGTCAAACAATTCTACAAAAGGTCAGAAAAAGGCCAAACCGATTATTTAAAACCACACAAAAACCAAGCTTTGTTTAAGGTATTGCTATTCCTTTTTCATAAAAAACACCTAAATTATACTGCAAGAATATCACTAGAAATTTTCTTCGGATTGAGATTACGTCTTGCTTGGCCTTGCACTGCAGCTCATTCCTGATGCATCTCTGATTTTTCGTGGTTTGTGAGATTGCACACTTGGGTAAATAGTGTCACAGTTTGCAGACTGATCCATCGGCAGCTTTCTGCACCCGTACGAAAGTTTTCTCCCATTCATACTCCTGTTATACGACCAGAATCATAAGAGACTTTCCACTTCCTAAACGTCGTTGTCGCATTTCTATTACAGACATGTCTACAGCTTTGAGTCTTGCTTATTGCTGACAACACATGACACAGTACACAGCGCACGCATTTCCAGTGATTGCACAAAATAATTATTTCGAATCTCGCATCCCTTAAATCTTTACTGGGCGTCGATCCAATATGGCGTTTGTCACAAAAATTTTGCAAAAGTGTTGCCTAAAAACATGGAATAGTAAATACTTTTTCTTCAGAGGAAACTTTTTCAGCGTAAAAAAAACAAATTAATTTTAGGCCAACCAACTTGAGACAAGGCCAGAAAAAGATCAAAAAATCGAAACGAAATTTTTTGGCAAATCGACTTGAAACAAGGCCAAGTTTCTGAAATTTGGCCTGAGAAAAGGCCACCTGGCAACACTGCGTCCAACATAAAAGGCTTGAGGTTTCTTAATTTCGTAAAATGCCATTCGATTTCTGTTTTTAGGTTTGACTTGCTTCATCATAGAAAAAGTACTCTCACACACTTTACCGACTAAGAAAGCTCTCTCTTTCAGAAGCTCTCTGCAGTCTCTAACACCGTTATCATTGCACATTTTTATTAAAAGATGTTGTGCTTTTTCTAATTAAAATTGCCTATTGCAGAGATCGGCAATTAATTTAGCTTGGGGGCCACTTTGAGAAGGCCGCTTTTAACGGATAGAGAGGCAGATTTATTTGTTGGTACTGAGTTCATTGCGCCAGATGTACTCTTCAAGGCAACGAAGGCCGGGGCATCGGAAAAACACAGAGGTTATCTAGTCAGGTGCCCCAGTGGAGTGTAAGCGGCGGGCCATACATTCTGATTTGATCGTAAAATAAATTAATAAACAAAACAAAATGGTACACAGAAAAGGTAGTATTCATTGTTCTTGTGCAAATGCACTTCATCCAGCGCAAGCAATTCAGTGAGACAAATGTAACCTCACACGCTTTTCAACAAACTCAGATGGAGTGTTTAAATTGAGAACAAACGACTCACCATTCTTTACATTGTTAAAGTTGGTTTAAGGGTTCGGTATGTAGAAACTGAACTTAAGTGTACATCAACTAAAGAAATCGTCAAAAAATGTATGGCCATGTGTAAATCAAACAGTAAATAGGGAGCATTTTCATTTCTTATGTTTTTTTCAAAGACTAAACACATTGATATTCGGCAGATTCAAGAAAAGAAGCACTGACCAACAGCGTTGTGTTTAAGTGCTTGTTATAGCACAAGGCGCGAGAAATTATACCTATTTTTCAAATAATTAAATTTCGTCTCAACAGCGTGAGCAAGCGGTTTTTACACAAAGAAATCCAACTATTGTTCAAAAAAGATGCTATCACAGAAATGGCGCACTTGTTGCATCATGTCAAAAATAACATGTAAGCGAAGCATATACTTTGTAAGATTTTAGTGTCTGATTCTTTGCTTGGAAAGGATTCCTTTTGATAGACAGTAACCTATTGTTTAAAGAAGGTTCTGGGTATACTGCGTGCGATTTGGTCCACTTTTACATTGAAGAAATGGTTTAAGACAACAAAAGTTAAACGCTAAATACTACTCATGTGTCTTTCACTGCTGTTTCACTTTAATGCATCATAACAAATGCCATAAAACAAACTAAAATATTTAGTCTGTAACATGCACAGAATAAACCTTGTTTAGTAAACTTACTTTATTGCACAGTTTTAAAAATATAAATATTCTGCAAGTATCATTTTTTTGTTATTTGTGTTTTTGGTTCATGGTTAAAACGTACTTTTGTTTGAGACGCACAGGTTGTCGTCTTCAGCAGGGCTTTGGCCCCTTGCAAGCCTTCGATAATGAGCTGTTATCTCGTTTCTTCAGGTATATACACATACCTGCGTATTTGTTAGATTAGCAGCAGGTGGCTGATTACCAGTCTTAAAGCTGTGGCTGAACAGCCTTTGTTTAGACCAGCCTTGACAGACAGAAAATAGGGTCACCTTAAGATAAGGCACTTAGGTCGTTGTCGCAGTGATGGGCAAACCGTGGCTTGTGAAATCAAACGCAATTTCCTTTGAAGGTATCCTAAAAATAGCCCGTGTATGTGCACCGAAAACCGATGGCAAACCAAACGCGATGGCCCTCTTACGCCGAAAAGCACGACCAAACTAATTGTGTGATGAATGGCCATTGCAGTTGGCATGATCCACACGAACTCTGCAACGTTTGAGAAAACCGAGCGAAGACGTTTGCAATGGAATAAATGGAACAAACTGAGGAAAAGTTGAGAAAGTTGGACGAAGCGCGTGCAGAAACTTTCTATTCTGCTAAAAAATTGACAGCGAATGAGTGGCTTGCAAAAGTGCTTACAGGCCATAAATGCGGCCTGCAAAGACGGTAAAGTTGCCCATCACCTGCATGCAGGAACTGACACGAAGATAGACTAAGACATTAGTTGCTGTTGTATAAATTATACGCAGAGGTGCACAAATTGTTGTGTTCCATTGCTTAGCAACTTGTTCAACTTTTTTCTCCGCCCAAGACAAAAATGGGCAGTTTAGCTCAGGGGTGTAACGAGTGGGGCAAGGCGGAATAATTCACGAGCGTCGAATCACTGCAGGGAGCGCCGAATGACTGTGGGGGTCGTCGAAAAGTCCCAACAATGTCACAAGTACTTTCGTCAATGCAGTAGATTTAATTGCGAAAGACCTTAGGTTCGAACGTTAGGGCGACAAACTTGCTACTTGCCCCAGGCGCCATCTAACCTCGTTACGCCCCTGGTTAAGCAGCACGATCCTGGGAGTTTGGTAATATCAAAATCATCTATTTTGTTAAGAACTTTTTTGATAGCAAGCCTCCTTGGTCGACTGCATCAAGGCGGCTGTAACATCTATGACGGATACTGCAGCTATCTTCTTCGTAAAGACAAATCTAGTGACAGCAGTTCTACCTAAAACAAATTAATTTTCTACCTAAAAAAATGTTCTACCTAAAAAAACAAACGCAAATTCCTTAAGCATTTCTAGGGGTTTCAATTTTTTCTTGCAAGATATCACATCAGTTAGGATATGAAATTTATTTGAAAATTTATAGGGCAACCATATGCATGACATAAAAGCTTGCAAAAATTCTGCAAGGTTGTTATAATCAGTATAACACCAAAAGCTTACACGTATTTTTACACGTATCATATATTTTGTTTTTGAACGGCAATAATTTCCTCATCTTCCCGACTGCGTCGGTGAAAGGCGTTTGAGTTATTTGAAAAAATTCGGACAAAACATGTTTGGGCTGGTTTTTAACCTGCGCATGAGAAACAATAAATGCAATTCTTAGACATACACAAGTATTTTCGAAAAGTTCCTTCGAAATTATTTTCTCTGAGCAAAGTAAATTAAACAGGATAGGTGACGATTTGTCCTCTAGTGGAGAATAACAATCTATGAGTGGATTTTTGTATGATTCACGGATATTTTCGTCGGAGAAGTTACAGTCGACACTGCTATTGGGCGACTACACAAACAAAACAGTTCTTCGAAAGTGCTATTAGATGGTTGCACTATTGGGTAACAGGCGATATAATGCGGCAGCAAGATAATGAGTTATTTTACAAGTGGTGCCCGAAAGAGCCCTGTGACAAGACTAAGATGTTGGCAAATAGTCATGCCTTCAAATAAATTGTCTGTGAATATACAATCCATGAAGGATGCAGGTGCCACTCTTCAAAGTGCCCTATCATTTTATTGGCTTAATGTCGGAACGTAAGAACTATTGGGAATATGGGAACAAGTAGAACTTAGAAGAAATTTGCGAAGTTATGGTTTTTAATGGAATTATGAAGCAAGGCTGTACTCGCGTTGACCGAAAATTTTGTTTAGGTACAATAATATTGTAAAAGAAACTAGCTCCTCTGTAGGTTAACTGCGCACAAAACGAGACGGCCAGGGCACTGCCTGTTGCAAAAGTAGCTCTTACCAGCCGATCATGCAGGGATGCCTTGATGCCTTTACATACAACTGATGCTCAACTGGTTACACGTATACATTACAATCAAGGTGTTAATTTATTGGTACGACCTAGATCTCGCACGCAATTGTGCTGATCTGGCAACAACAAAACATGAACGTAAGCTAATCGCATCTAACGAGACAGAATAAAATGCAGCACAACGCAGAAAAAGATGGCTGTCTTAGCGTCTGCCTCTAATCATTTCGCTGCGATTTATTATTGCTCACTGCGGTCATTCTGCCCAGTTAGTCTCCCTCTCCGAGATCTCTTGGGTGACACCGGCCTGACTGCTTTCGTTTTTAGGGGTACTAAACTCTGGTTAGCTTACATTCGGTCCTGTGCCGACATACTGATATGATTTGGTCTCTTCCTCAATATTATCAAGAGTTTAAAGGCATGTCACTGATTCCAGACACAAAGTTACAAATAAGCAAGTGAAGAAAGAGCTCTTCTGGTGAACTGAAGCATTTCACCAATTTTTCACCCTGATGAAGGTAGATAACTGCATAAGGCCGATTCGTTGACTAATAAAAAGCTTTCAGTTCAAAGTTTGTATGCGTGAAATTGCGCGAAACATAAATGACATATATTTATTATTGCAACGTTATCCATCATGCAGCCTGTATCAAAGAGTTAAGGGACACACACTGGTGGGTGGACCTATCTTTGCCGAACACAATTCGAATGAACAGACTAGTTTGAACAGACACCGCAGTGCTTTATCCAAAAAATTTCTTTGCTCAGTTCTTGTATCATATCAATAGATGATTTGTGCTGAGTTTTACTTACCATTCAATCAACGAAAGCGCTTCCGATTTTGACATCTCAATAAATAACCGAGTTTTTTATATCGCGAAAATTTCCTTGAAATTTTCCTGGACATTTTTGATTTGCTAAACATTTTTGAAGAACATAGTGCAAATGAAGTACTCGGCAGATCGGACTGAAGCGAAAGAATTTGAATAAAACAAAAGATGGTGGACGACTCCATTGAGATAAGGTATATAGCATAAAAGCAATACATAAAAAGCACCCTCGAGGGAAGGATATATTACTTTAATCAGATTTTACAAGGAACAGCAAATTACTACCTTTCACAAACGTGCCAGCTGCTAGTTTCAGTTATTAAATATTTTACAAAATCATTAGGGTTGTGCACTCTGCCACAATAAAAAAAAAGATAAAATTTTCCTTGTACAGTGTATGAGAGCAAAAAGTGCATGCCAACATGAAGGAAAACTACTTTACATATAGCTTGCGCTGCATTATTGAACACAATTAGTCCATAGATTTTTTCTTCGGCGACAAAGATGCCAATAGAACATTATAATTTGTCAATTTGCTTATCACTTTCGTGCAATATTTCAACAATAAATTAAGCTAAAATTTGACTGACTCCAAAATAAGTATATCAAAAATCACTCAGTGTAAAATAGCACAAAAATAGCAAAAAAATCTTATTAGGCTGCTTAATATTCTTCATGTGGAAAATTGGTAGGAACAAAGTTTGCTGTTTTGGTGGGTAGAAATACGTGCCATCAGAGCTACAACCAAGTGAAAAGTCCTAATGTGATTTTGATTCAGTATAAAGCAAACAGACGCCGAACAACAAGAGTAATCTCGTTTTAAAATACTTTTAAGTTTTACGATGCAACATTGTAGATTAAGAGTTGTGTTCGTTTCTTACTTATGATATTGTTAGTTTGAAAATTCTTGTCTTTTCCGCATTAAAACCCCAAAATCTTTTCGATAATTAACAAAAATATTTGCACGTGTTTTCGTTTGTTTTTGAAAAGTTTTTGTGGCTTAGTATTTAACAATATCGGAAATAACTGAAATTCTTGTATTTTGAAAATTTTTATGCCTCCAAGCCTTTGTGAATTTTCTTGCCCAAGCTAGACTTTGACAAATAGGAAAGCACTTACTCATGAAATTTTCTACTGTTTGTTGGCAAATCTCAGTCTTATTTGAAACTAAGATATTTCGCATTGGTTCTGATAAACATTTAGCAACAAAGCAAGACAGCGAAATTATAACCACATTCTCTTTACGGTATTACTCTTTGATTCGTTAATTTCAAATAAAATCCACTGGGACAAAATTATTTCCACTGTGTACACGAAAACCGACTTGTAGCTTTGAGATGGTGTAAGTGTATTTTTTTGCAAAAAAATAATGGTTCGCACAGTAAAGAGATCATGCAGCATTGCGTAGAATATAGGCTAATGCAGAAGCTAAGGCATAATTTAAAAGCAAAGTTCTATACAAGGAATGAACATTTACTGGTTCCTTTGTCACAAAGGCTTGGTGAAAGACCATGAGGTCATCATAGTTTACCAACCCTGCAATATAACTTTCAGTACTATCATTAGTGAAAAGAAAAGATAATATGTGAAAAGAAAAGATGTGAACGAAAAGACAAGATGATAGAGAACAAAGATACATGATATTTACAGATGGGTGCATGCCTGTGTACACATAGCTTTCATGATGAGATATTTAATTTCACAGGTGTGGAGAGAACAAACACTGAAATTAGCGTACATTTGTTTGATTACAGGTTAAAAAAGTTGGAAAAAGATTACATGACAGAGAAATGAAGAAGACTGTCATATTTGCGTATAAAAATATTAACTTCAACTTGTGACACATGCACTAGCATTTCTGATATGTTTTTGTAAGAGTTCTAACATTTGCAAGAAAACTGCATGATGTGTTAAACAAGGATGTACTTAAAACAATATTTGAAAAGTTAAATTCGTGTTAAATCAACAGAAGAACGAAAATCCATTATGAATATTATACCTTTTCAACGAAGCTCAGAAAACTCATTAGCTTTATTTTACGCTTGCAGTAAAAAATGTTTCTTACTGAAACAAGTAGATCACCTTTACTTAGGCTTGTATCGCAAAACGAACGCAAATATTGCACGAAAGTCCTTCGCTCATTGTGAGATTCACATGTTGACAATGTAAACACTTTGAAAAACGTTGTTTGCGAAAATCGTAAACTTGTACTTTGTAAGTTGGAAAATACAGGACAAAGCGTTCGTTGCTGCTCGTTCACGATTTTCATGGTTCCACGTTTCATTACTATGAGCGATTTATAACCAACTCGACAACTGTCTGAGCTACTTTGGTTACCACGGAACACAAAAATATTTTTTTTGCAAACCAGGTTGTTGCAAAACAGGACAGCATTCCTTTGTTCTTCACATTGCTGGATCAGTGAAACATTTCACATGAAGCAATACGTATACTCGGCATAATGCGAATTTGAATGCCTGATATTGCTTTTTGTTTTGAAGGTACAAAAGTATAGTCCTTGTTGGTGAAAACAATAAAGGTTTGCTAAATGTGAAGCAAATTGTAGACAGGAACGCTCCCGCTGGCGGGCGTTTCAGGCAATGCGTGTTGCTTGGTGACAAGATTTGATCACAGAGAAACCTTGTGCATAAAACAGAGAGAAGCCATTTATTGTACAAATCTTCAACCAAGACGTGAAAAATACGCCAGAAGAATTTGCGAAGAAAGGGAAACAAAACAGCACTTTTATTAGTATAATATCAAACAAAATTGTATCAGACAAACAAATCTTAAGATGCACCCTTTGTGGAAACGATGAAAACACACCGAAAACTTTGTGTTTGTTGTTAGGTGTTAACTTAACCAAGCAGAAGTTCTTAAAACAGTCTTAAAATCCTGCTTGCGAATTATGATTCAAAATAACTTACAGCTTGTTGGTATTTCATGGTTTGATATGTTATCTTTATTTTTCTACGGCATGAAGGTTTCAAATTGATCTTGTTTTGAAATGAACAAAGTAGGATTGTTATCACCTTTAAGAAACATGATTTATGATCACAAATTAACCACTCTATTAATTAAGTTAACAATTACACTTCCTTTCGTGTCCACTGAAAGCGATGAGTGGCTTTCAGCATATTTATTTTAATATAGCTTTTAACATAGCTTTCAACATCTGCTCCACTCAGCGCTCACCTGACTATCGAGCGCGAATATACCGCGCCCCAAATTGAGACACCTATTTGTACCCGCCGCATAACAATTCATCAGTTTATCTGACAACCACAGCATGCGCGTGGCGCACTGGGCGGATCACCAATGGAATGCGAAGTGGGGGCACAACCCCACAAGACTCTGCATTTTCATCCCCGACACCGGCATCCAGCCCCCGGAATGACCCTCCCAAGAACAGCCTGGGCCCGGCTCAACCACCTCTGCACTGGCATGGGACGTTTCCGCTCCTGCTTGTACAAATGGGTATGGCCTCCTCTGCGGCCTGTGAGTCTGGCGCAGAAGAACAAACCGTCGACCATGTCCTCTAATGTCCAGTCCACGGACCACCTCATGGACTGCACGGCCAGACGGTTCTGGACGATGAGACAATCGAATAGCTGCCCCGAGATCTAGTGCGGCCACGCAGTGGTTTGAAGAACTGGCTCAAAAGATGAAGAATAACATGTTTATAAATTTAAAGCAAAACATTAAATGAAACAACAATGTTTTCAAACTAAATGAACGCACTGATTTTCAAGTAGTCACAAATCAAAAAGCTTCTGACTCTATGCGCGTCGGAATAAGCAATACTATTAAATTTCTCATTTCCTGTAAAGCAGTGGTCTTCAACATTTTTTGTTCGATCGCCCCCTTACAGCAAATTTGCTTATTGCCCAATCAACTTATGATTTAATGGTGGCTAAAACATTATTTTAATTTATAATATTTTAATGCTAAAGAAATTAACGGGCAATCTAGTTAATACAAAAAAAACGAGCAAACATAATTAATGCAATTGCATTTGTTGAAAAAAATGTTATTCATTTCCAAAAACAGTTGGTTCTAACTACTGCGAACCGTGCCTCTGACTTTTTATCTGCAAGTTTTTTAAAGCAGGTTGCAAGTTGGTCTGCTTAAGTCGTATGGCATGCCACCGGTCTTGTTCATGTCAAGGCGATTGCGGTATTTATTACGCATGTGCAGTACTTGGTTGAAACCTTGCTCAGCAAAATACGTCATGGGAAACTCCAGTGGTAATAATAGCTAACTTTTCCCCAAACTTCCAGAAAAGGCTCACTGCTCTTGATCCAAGTCTGAACACCCGTGGTAATAAAATATAGCACGGGATTCATCATCGCTTTGGAAGTCAATGGAAAGTTCCTTGATGTGGAATCGCATTCGTTTATGTGAGTTAACTGGCAAAACGGCACTTCACCTAGTCACTTTCTACGCAATCCAACTTTGGGCGTTATGTCCGCAGCAGAAAGAATTCTTAGCAGGCATCAAACTACAGGTGGCGAAAACGTTTTTTCGAATTCTTAGTTTAGCCAAGATGGGGGTGGCTGGACTTGCTTGTTAGTCTAAGTTATCCTTTTCCTAGCCTACCTTATTGTATATTCTGTCATTAGTCAGATGAACACAGTACAGTTATACCCACAAGCACAGTAAAGCTCTCGAACTGACTGAAAAATATGATAAGCTCGTTTTACAACTTACTGCTAATTGTACTCAATTTGACTAGCCAACGCAAATCATCTCGCAACAGTAATTGTTTGCGTATTTTTTCAATAGAAAACGCTGGATTCCACTGTTTTACTCAAGTTACGAAACACAGTTTTTAAAACACATGATAACGGACTACGACATGTTTTCCCTACGAAACAATGTTTTGGCATTGCTCTACCGAATTCTGTATGAAGTCTTGTTTCAAGGCAATTTTGTAAGTAATAACACATACAGTTGGAGGGATTTGTGGCAGTTCACGGCAAAAAATAACCAGATTTAACTTATTCACAACTGTTGATTATTATTGTTAATCGCTGCGAAAGTCGATGTGATGATTCAGCGGTAGCAATGTTATGATTGTTGGACCATTTTCAGTATCTTCAAAGAAACTGAAAAATTTCGTCTTTAAGAAATGGAGTTCCACCGAATAGGTATTTTCCAATAGCTACATCATTATTGGTCGCTTTCAACCAACATACGTACAATGAAACGAACAAATGCATACTACTGTATATGCGATAATGTCCAAAATTCTGCACGTTTTTGANATGCCTACCGACTTGGTATTGCTTGATGTCACTTATTTGACGTTGCTCATGCAACGACTGGGTCAACGAACTACCAATGTACATATTGCAGCAGTTTTTTCCACTATTTTATCTTATTTTAAATATACCTGGAATTTCGTCAACAGCAGCAGGGCTTGGCTCCCAACCAGTAACACTCTCCATGGCCTTGGATAGTTGGTGCAGTGAAGCGTTATAAATACACAGGATAATGTTAGTTTGATTGTTACACCACCAATATTGTGTTTTATAACTTTTGTTGCGAACCATGGAGTCGAAAGTGCTTTAAATGATTTGGCTCCAAAGTGGCAAATACAGTTTTTAGTTTTGGAATTGATTCATAATTTTAATACATTCAAACTTGCACAAATCTCCCCTCTGGAAAGTGAAATCGCCACCTAAATGTGGTAAATCGGAAAATCGCCCCCATAACCCATAAAATCGCCCCCAGGGGAAAGATTTTGTCCCCGCTGGATACCACTGCTGTAAAGTAACGAAGCCAACCCAATTTACCTGCAAGATTACTTTTAAGTGAAGCACTTACCGTAATCAGGTGTCACATAAAAAAATATTTTGTTTAACAGTATCTTTGCCAGCAACCATAGTTTTTACTAGTCTTCTTAATTGTCAAGAAACAATCCATGGATCCGCAAACGAAGAAGACATCTCCATACAAAACCACTTGCTCACTACAGCTACCCGCAACTGCACTCAGCAACCATGACTTGCGACTACATTCTTGATACTTTCTGGGAGTGACTTGTTGATGTTGTTTGCTCCTGCGCAGCTGAGCTCAGGTTTCCAGCTTTCCTGCACTGACCTTGACTCTTGACAGCACATTGCAGTTTTTCGGTGCATTATTCATAAGCGTTGCTTGGGCGTCAATAGAATGATGAATGCATTGTAATGGTAAAACTAAAAGCATTTCAAGTCTAAGAAAGAGTTTAAATTTACACATCGCCTTTCCGCATTTTTGGCTGCAAAACGTAATATTTCGCCTCTTGTTTTGCTGCCAAAAATGTAGCGGTTTGTTCTCTCTTACTGTTTTTTCATTTGCTTATGGTCTCAAAAATTTTCTAGTTTGATTTCCCCGAATAACGTTTTTGCTGTGTGGGTTTTTCGATCAACATTTCTTCAATTCTTACACGGTTAAACCTGGCTTCAAAGGGTTTAAAATCCCAAAAGAAAAGGAATAACAGGAACACATTTTGAAGTCTGCATTTCATGCATGTGTTGTTGAAAAAGAGACTTTTACAAGATAGGGTATCGTTGGTTAACTTGGACTTAATGGCAAGCGACACAAACGGTTCAGAAAGTATCTAACATCTGCTAAACTGTGCGCTGAAAGCAATTTATGACGATCGCACTGTATTACTGAAGAAGCACTAATCCAATATCGTTTCAGATGTCAATCTGTCAACCTTATCATGTTTACCAAGCGAAAATAGATGTCCAACTGTCACTTGGAAGCACTGGATAGTAACTGTATGACTAGCAGAGCATAAACATATGTCAACAAGATGATGATTTTACCGATCTCTGCTATAACTACTATGGGTGGCTTTTACTATATGTTGCTGCTAACTACTACATGTGGCTTGGTATCAAGAGAGCTAAACATACTAGATGGGGTCCTTTTGTCTTTAAAAACCTTTATGCCTTAGTTTGTAAATAGATGATGCGTTTCCATCATTAACAAATTTATCATTCTATAAGCAAAATCAAATAATTCATTTTGATATGCAGGATCTATTTCTAACACAAACCGTCTTATGTTATCTCGTGAAAAAAAGAGGAAGTATTGCAAATTTAAGAGCTTGGCATTTCTATTGCGAAATACTTGAAAAAGGACTTTTCGGTCATCATGATTGATGCAATTTTTCAATGGAGCACTAAAGAAGAACATAGTTTGTTCGGTAGAGGAAGTATATTTTCAGTTGATCTGAATGCCACCTTATCCAATACCTACCCGTGTCACATTAGAAAGGTTGTCTTAAAATTGTTTTTTGCAGCTTTGAATAAAGTGAGAAATGCATTTTTCTGATTCTTTCGTGAGCTAATCTTTCCCGTAGTTGAAGCCTGAAACAACAATAATACATTTCGTCTTCACCAATCAGCTCAATTCCTAACCTGGTCTTTTATCATGCAGGCTACAAAACACAAACAATTACTCAGAACTAACTTCATTTATGATAATAATCAGTTTTTAAAGAAACACATATCCAAAAACCCATTCATATGCGATGTTTTAAAAAGTGCTTCTTTTGCCTGCGCAAAGTGTAAGTAAAGATTTTAGGTGGTGGTAATTGAAATTGTCTGAACAACACATACGATGCTCAACCACGCACTTGAGATTTTATAACAACGTTGCAAAATGGACAGAGTTTAAAAACTGAAGTCTAATTTATTCTGGATTGTCGCTTTACTAGTACAATATTTTGCAGCGAGAATTTCAGTGAATTAAGTCAAGCAAAAATAAGTTCATTTGTGCACAAATTATGTAAAAAATACAAGAAGTTTCGCAGCAAGCAAACCTTAGAAAGTGACAAAAACTTTAAAATAATTGCCAGTCTAGGATTTTCAGGTAGAGACAAATGCCATTGTAAAACGTCTCAAAATGAAGGAACAGTAACTATTGCGTTTGTTTGACTGCCCAAGCCGAAACAACTTCATGCATCACCGGACTACAAATCCTGAACATCTTGTACGCTTAGATAAAACTTAGTCAACCGTGCCACACAAATGTTGAAACAGCGAGCATAAGTTCTGCAAAATAAACCACTCACCAGGCAGTTGCCCACGCTCGGCCCAGTAAAAACAGGATAAAGCAACTATCAATAAACCTGTCAGAAGGATATTTGTGAGTTTTTACTTTACAAATCAGCAGCCAACAAGAATTCAGAAACTTTTCACAGTGGTGAAACAGAACAATGCTTTTAAGCGAAAGTATAAAACATGTGCCGAAAGGTACGTTATGTCTTTTCAAAATACGCGTTTCGGTCTGGTTCTGTGGATAAGCGATACAAATGTACCAATAATTAACCAGGCGAGCATTTGAACACCAAGCAATGTTTCTGATATTCAAATGTTATAAACGTTGATGTAAAACAATCAACCGAGGTGCACGTATTCTTAAAACTCAAATATAATTGGTAAACTCATTGTGCCACAATGCAAATCAAGCAACAGACATCCAGTAAATTGATCAATGAAACTCGGAATTACTTTTTGCTATACCTTACTCCACGCCCAAAATCTATGCTTGGTTTTGAGAAGGACATAATAAGCAGCGTATTGATGAACCTATCGATTCTTTTGAGCTGTTTGTTAAATTCTGTACTAATAAACGCTTTTGATGAACAAAAACATCCGTAAGGAGAACCAGTAAAACATGTTTAGCGTCATGTACGGAATCCATCACATCAGCAGGTGAAATTTTCGAAAAGAGTCACTGGATAGATTTA
>JGI24021J15306_10002884_pt1 | contig 19005 bp, 16 predicted proteins | sample Ectturendosymbi1_FD_15306 | JGI IMG/M metagenome (IMG submission 15306)
CAAAATGTCTACGCGGGCCGGATGAAATGGCTTCGCGGGCCGGATTTGGCCCGCGGGCCGTAGTTTGGTGACCCCTGGTCTATGGCACAGGATTGTTTGAAGGATCGGGGTCATTCGAACGTTTGATACGAACATGCGAATTTCGATTTCCAATCGATTCTCAGGTCGTTCGTAGAAGTCACCATATTTTTTGAAGCTTTATTTTGTCATTTACACTGGTATTTTTTCCTGCGCACCTGTATTATTATTTACGCGGTTTGGTTGTACTGAGGATTGGACGCAGTTTTTCTAGAAAACCAAAGTGCAGCGAGAAGCAGTGTTATGCTTCCTCTCTGCATTGCGTCGCACAGTGATAAAAAACTTTTAAACGAAAAGAAAAAGCACAGCGAAAAGGGTTTTCCCGCAGAACCATCAATCGTTGATGTGAAAAGATCAGTTTGCTGCGTTTCAAAACCAGTTCGCTCCCGTCCGTGCTAATTTGATTGATGCTGCCCAGCATCTTCGTCATTGAAACCGCCAGAAAATTGTTACGCGCTCATGAATGACCCAAGTGCTGCTTTTCCCGAGGAATAGGGTTTGTAGAAATCTCCATTCAAAACGCTTCGGTATAAAACATGCAGTTATTGAGAAAGTGCAGTGCAATGTAACTGATGCATCCGGCTGCAATCCTTTTCCAGTTTGTTAAACTTAAGTGTCAACTTTTTTGTGCTGACCCTAAACACTGACTGAAGCTTTTTCTTGTGTCTTTGAGAAAATCCTTTGATTTATTAAGTTTGAATTTTAAAGAAAGCCACCCGCAAACGTAAGTTGATGTAAACTACGTGTACACTTTAATTTTCCGCTTTCGAGCTAGCTTCAAACCGTTCATTTTTAGTAAATTTTGCCAGATAACAAAACCTAATCTCAGTTAAAAGCTTGCAAGTGGACAATGGAACTAAAAACGGCACGAAGTAAAAATGACGTATACTGTGCATTGTTACTAATTTGTATCACCAGAAATTTCATTCGATCAGACAAAAAGTTGCGATTCTTTAATCCAGACCAGTAGCCTTCAACCTTTTTTATTCAATCGTCCCCCCTTACAGGAACTATGCTTAAAAATCGTCCCCACTGATGAGTTTAGTGTTGGCAAATATATTATTTTAATATGAAAATATTTCAATGTTAATGAAATATAGGGACAGTTTAGTTAGCACAAAGAACGAACAAACAAAACGAATGCAAATGCCTTTGTAGAAACAATGTTATTCATTTCCAAAAACAGTTGGTTCCAAGCAGGGCTGTGGAGCCGGAGCCTAAAATATGAGTTCCCGTTCAACCGACACAGTTTGCGGAGCAAGCCAATCGTACAAATAACACAATGGTTTTTAGTGTTTATTGGACCAAATCGTTCTGGAGCCGGAGCAAAAATTTTGGATACATGGAGCTGGAACCGGATCCACAGCCCTAGTTCCACTTCCAACTGCTGCGAACCTTGCCCCGGGCTTTTTATCTGCTAGTTTTGTAAAGCAGGTTGCAAACTGGTCAGCTTCAGTCGTATGGCGTTTCCACCAGTCTATGCTCATGTAAAAGACGATTGCGGAATTAATTACGCATGTGCAGTACGTGGTTGAAACTTGCCCAGCAACATATTTCGTGGGAAACCTCAATAGCGATATTAGCTTAAAGTTCCCCAAAAATTCCGGAAAACGCTCACTGCGCTTGATCAAAACATCTGACCATCCGTGTTAATAAATATGGCACAGGCTTCATAATCGCTTTGGTAGTCGGTAAAAAGTTCCTGGATATGGAATCGCATTCGCTTGTGTTAGTTAACTGGCAAAACACTTTACACCCAGTCACTTTCATACGCAATCCAACTATTGGCGTTATTTCCACAACAGAAAGACTTTTTAGCAAACCTCAAACTACAGGTGGCGGAAACGATTATTTGGAATTTTTAATTTAGCTAAGATGAGGATGGTTGGACTTTCTTACCAGTATAAGTTATCCCTTTCCTGGCCTACTTTACTGATATACTGTGTCATTAGTCAGATGAACACAGTATAGCTATGTCTACAAGCACACTTAAACACTCGAACTGATTGAAAAACATGACAAGCACGTTTTACAACTTATGGCTATCTAATTGATTTTGCTAGCCAATAATTGCTACCTAAATTGTCTCATAACAGTCGTTTTTCACGTATTTTTTAATAGAAGACACTTGGTTCCACTGTTTTACTCAAGTTACGAACCTAAGTTTATAAAACACATGATAACGGACTATGACGTGTTTTGCCTTCGAAAAAATGTTTTGGCAACGCTCCACCGAAAACTACATGAAGTTTTGTTTCAAGACAATATTGCTAATAATAACACAGGGGTGGTCAAACTGCGGCTCGCGAGCCGCATGCGTACTGTGATAGCTACTACCTAGCGTGGTGTACAGTACTATACTTTTCAAGATGTTACAAAAAGAAATATGATGTCACAGAAGCTTAGTTTGCAAATAAATTCGTGTTTTAATATTTTGATGTTGCGGCTCTTTGTAGCTTGGGTTTTACGATATGCGGCTCATACATAGAGCAGGTTTGGCCACCCCTGTAATAATACATACAGTTGGGGGGATTTGTGTCAGTTCACCTGGAGAAATAATTAGGCTGAGCTTAATCACAAGTTTTTATTTATATTCTTAATCGCAGCGAAAGTCGATGTGATGATTCAGTGGTGGCAGTGTTATGATAGTTGGACCGTTTTTAGTATCTTCAAAGAAACTGACGTTTTTCGTCTTTAAGAAATGGAGTTCGGTCGATTGGGTATTTTCCGGTAGCTCTATCAGTGTCGGTTGTTTTCAACCAACATAAGTATAATAAAATGAAATAATGCATACTATTGCATGCGAAAAAAGTCCAAAAATCCGCGCGTTTTGACATGCCTAAAGACTTGCAAATGTTACTGCGTGATGTCGCTTTTTGACGCTGCCTCTGCAACGACTAGGTCAACAAACTACCAAACTACTTATTACAACAGTTTCTCCACTATTTTATTTTAAACATCAGGCTTAACAGTATACCTGAAAATTCGTCAGAACCGCAGTGCTTGTCTCCAAACCAGTAACACTCTCCGTAGCTTTGGATAGTGCAGTAGTGCGTTACACAGGACAATGCTAGTTTGATTGTTACATCATCAGTCCTATATCGCGTGTTTTATAACCTTTTTTCACAAAACATAGAGTCGAAAGTGCATCAAATAAATTGGTTCCGAAGTGGCAAATCAAGTTTTTATTTTTGGAATTAATTCGGAAATTAAACCTGCAGAAATCGCCCCCCTGGAAACTGAAATCACGCCCTTGACGCATAAAATCGCCCCCTGGGGGACGATTGCGCCCACGTTGAATATCACTGGATTAGACGGTACAACGTCATCTGTAGTGGACCCAAGCTACCACCACGCCTGATACATTCCTCTGTCTCTCTCACTCTAAATAACGTGAATAAATCAGTTGATCTCGGCGGTCACATGAAAATTTCTACAGACCGCAGTTTACCCACCTCTTGGTATAGAAGCGATGCTGATAATGAATATTCGATTTGCTTTTTTCTTGATTTCTCCAAGTTATTGCCCAAGCGAAGTTGAACTTGCTTACGTTTGAGAACATTCCTATCAGTCTGTGACTCCCCGATCATTCTTTCCATTAGGTCCAACGCATAGTCGCAGATGCTGTGAAAAACGCGGAAACCCAGGAGATAAAGCTGCCACCTGACGCTTACGTCACTGTCCTGAAACAAGCGCTTGATGGAATGATCGAGGAAAGACTGAAGGAGGATCCCAACGCGCCAAGGTTGTTGTTCGTTTTATATAGCTGGTCTGTTGTTAGTGAGTCTTGTACTGAGTGAGATTTTGACTTTACAGCTGCTGCTTGCTTCACTGTGGTAGTCTGCGTAGCTGCCCAACTAGGAAAAGACGTCTTGTCGCGATACCGGCTTGACTCTTTCAAAATGTTTAGTCGAATTACGAAGAGGATATGATTCTGTTGGCTTACTTTTCACACGCTTTAAAGGCCGTACAAAAGAATTCAGTGATTTTGCTGTTCTTATTCCACATCGTTTAAAGTGGGTGTATTTGTAAATGTATAAATCTTTTTGCGTCCAAGGTGATATGCAAAGCCTTTCGTCTGTCGATAGTATTACACGAAAACAATTCTTTTCTTGTGAACTCTGTGATAAGGAGCTTTTAGAATGTCTTTTCGCTGTTGTTTAACTTCAATTTCGCAAGAATTGACTTTGGCTGGGAAATTGATTGCTTGAAAAATGTCGGGGGACACTTTGCAACAGAAATAGATGTTGGCAAAGTGTTGTAAAATACCTTGTTTATAAAATCCTCTTTCTCAGGCCGTGATGGAAGGTTGGTCCGCGTTAATTAACGAAACGATTTATTCCATTCTACTACTTGTTGCTCCATTCCAAGATAGAAAGCTGTGGCCTCGAATGAACATTGAAATTTTTATATTAAATATATTTTTCGTGTTTAGAGATGGCGGCTGGATCTTAGATAATTTTCCTGAAAATCGGGATCAGTGGTCAGCCATGGTGGACGCTGGTATTGTTCCAGACGAAGTACTCTTCCTGTCCGATAAAACACCTAATTTTGAAGTGATCAGGCAGAGGTGAGGAAAATTGGTTTTAAAATGCGTTTGCTTTGGGGGTATGCCCCAACATTTTGCTTTGACACTTTCTGTATCGGTTGGCCGATGCATGGACTGCAGGCGGGATGCAAGCACACCACGTGTGCAGTCAATTTTTTTCATGTTTACTGACACGTGTCTTGCGTAATTTTTGACTTGCCGTATGTTTTTTTAATGTTAACTGACTCGTACCTTGTGTCGACAAAACCATATCAACCTTCCTGAAATGTACACCGTCATTTTTCCCATCTAAACCCTGTACATAATGGCGCAAATCAAGTAGAATATTTTTCTGAATTTGCTGAGTCGAACTGCTTTCTTCTCCGAATTTTGTAAGTGAATAACACTTACTCCACGAGTTGGAGAGGCCAATGTAATTACTTTCGTTCCCTACAAGTTTTTATACATCCAAGTATAAAAACTTCAAGTGAAAGCCACAGACGTTTGCTAAGAAAGCGAAGACACTTGCTTTGAAAAACTGCAAGACCTCTCAGCTCACTGTGCAAGCTGGTTAACCATTTCATAATGGGTTGGTGTTTGTCAGCAAGATTGGAATCAGTGAGAAACTACTGAGTTTTTTTCCTGGGAACGCCAAAAAAATGAAGTTTGTCCAAAAATGAAAACTTTGATTTCGTTTGATCAGGAAATACTTTGAAACTTTGCATTCATACACTTTTGGCTTGATTGGCGTTTGTTCTTGGAGTTGGAGGTGTTCTAGATAGATTACATAAACACCGACAGTTTTGAATAATCGAACGAGAAACGAAAAGGTGTCCATTGTTTGACCAATTGCAAAATCCTGTCAACTTTGCTTGCACTGTGATTTGGAAAGTTGAAGTTGTTGCAAAGATTATAAGTACTTTATTTTAACCGAAAACATTTGAATACGACATTGTTTTTGTTGGTAGTTTGTTGCATTTTATGCATGTTTTACATTTCTTGATTTTTAATAGGCATTACGAAATGAACAAGGAGCATATATCTCTTCAGTACCGAGACAGATTGATTAAAGAAAAAGAAAAATTATTGGAAGTAAGCTTCATGTGTACGATGTAAATGTGTCTCTTTTCACATATTGCGTTGTTGCTTTACCACTGGCAGTGTCATTAATTGCCTTCCCTTACGGAAAATGTTTTCGGGTTCACTTGACAGTTACTGACTGAACTACGCCTGACAGTTTTAGAGTATTTTTATGGAAAGCTTCGAAAATGCGTTGTCGAATGAAAAGCTGTCGATCTAGCAATGTCGGCTGCATCATTCATTTCTACAGTTATTAGAAGCATAAAGACGCAGCTACAAAATTGATTTGCTGTGATTTCAGAAAAACCCTTTCTTTCGAACCACTTTTCGATATTTCATCAGATTGTTAGCTAGTTTTTCGTTTCTAAATTCCTTATTGGTATACGATGAGACGGAAAGAAGCAGCACTTTTCAAAGTGATAATAGCTTCTAGAATAAAAATTTTTGGTGCCAAATAAAGTCACACTTTATTACGTCAAGCTATAACCCACCAGGTCTATCAGTGTCTGGATACTGGTGACTTAAGCGTGGAAGCCCAGTTTCGGCATCGATAAGAACAAATAGCAACACCAGAATACAAAATTTTGACTTCAAATGTCCTGTCGTGCGAGAAAGCCAAGCTGCAGTTTGTAAAATGGTTGGGAAAACGTCATGGAGAGAGGAAACAAAATGGGTGGTACATGCATTAATATGGAGGCAGATGAAGCACTGGTCACATTCTTTAAAAGCAGTGGTTCTCAACCTGTGCTGCGCCTGCCGCTAGGTGGCACGCGAGTAGCTGTCGAGTCGCATCCGTAGATGAGTTTAAGATAAATTAATGGACTCTAATGTTGCAACAGTCACAAATTTCACGCCTCTGCCATATTGAATCGCCCTATAATTGAAAGCCACCCACTGTTGCTTAAGTTAAGCAGTTGCATGTTTTAGTATGCAAAACCACAGCGCATTTGAGCAAATTGACGTGGTGCGCAGGCACAGTAAAAAGACACCAAGTTGCGCGCGATGGTGCGAATGTTGAGAAACACTGCTTCAAAAGATAAGACGACATTGCCACTTGCTGTAACATATTTGACAGTCTCGAACCATGTGGGAATTCGACCGTGAAAATCAATGTGGTCAGGTTCGACTGAGAAAACCTTGAGTGGTTCATTTTCTCTGAAGTTCCGCAAGATCCTTGGTTGAGAGCAACCACAAAAGCCATTCACTCTTCTGTCAATATCTATGGACCGTTTATATAGGTCAGGGGTACTTGGATATACGCGATCGCGCAGCTCCAAGAATAGAAGCGGGGAGCGATCTACGACACGAAAGCTCCTCAAGATGGCCGAGCATTTTTTTGTGGAAAATTAAAAAAAAATGGCAACAAAGACGCCGCAATTGCGGGTGTCACAATAATTAGCGAGTGCCGTTTCTTTTCTAAAATAGGTGGGGTTGCCGTCCCCTCTCCAACCACACCACTGCTATGCCAGGATTAGGAGGAGCGGCCAATTCGTGTGAACTTTGCTTGTGTCTTTCTTTTGTCAAATGATTCAGTGAGAGAGATTATTGCGTCACAAACCAATGCCGAATAGAAGCGTGGTAAAATGAGCAAGAATACGAGAAACGACCAGGTCTTCTCGACCCTCTAATATTCCCGAATTGTCTGAAATGGTTCTTACATTAAGAAGCCGCGACTGGCCACACGTGTGCCGCCATGTTTTTGTTCATGGTTGACCACTATGAGCGGAAGGCTAAAACAGGCCTCTGCTCATTCCTGACAAGGGACGCGCCAGTTTTAAGGGTGTCCAGCACTACGGGCGTCCCGCTGGTGATTGTCCTTTTGGTGGGGTTCACCTGACTTGTGCAAGCAAACGTCGTTATATAAGTCTCGGGTCCCACGTCCCCAGTGCACTTCACGTAGGATGTGCTCCTTCTTTCACCCGGCGTGAAAGAAAATTACACGCTATGTTGTAATAACGTTCATGCACAGGAGGAAGAGCAGCACAAGCTTCGTGCGCTTCAGGAACAGGAGGAAATGTCGGTTATGTCAAAACAACCGTCGGAAACTGGTGTTTCGGACGATGTCGACGAATCGGAACTCGCGGCGAAAACCGGTGAGACTGTGAAACGCTTCGCACAGCTGGTGGATGGATTTGATTTGCCTTCATTGTTACTTGGCATTGCCTTTCTTTGACGTGGCATTGCGTCACTCTGACGTTCGCAGCTTAGCGGTATATCACTATGGCGGATGCGAGGCATTTGTAACAAGTGTCTTCTTTCTTTATACAACCGCGCATTGCAGTAAAATAATGATAAATGTTTAAAACTTATCACATAAGCAAACCTAAAAATACAAGAGATCGCGTGGCGCGTGGTGTTGGTTGAATTTTTTGCCCGTTCTCGAAATTTTATTCTCGTAATTTCTTTTTTGCAGAGGACGAGAGCGAAAAGAAGGAAGACAAGGAAGAGAAAGAACAGGAGGCGCCACCGAGCTTCGATGATTCCACCATAGTTAAGCTTCGCAAAGGTGAGTTTGAATGGCAACTGCTGCTTCGTCGCTATTCATCGAACCTCCCACACTGTTGAAATTATGTGCATTGCCCAACTGCGAGCAGAACAATCGTGGGAACATGTCATTCTATAGATAGACATTTCATTTTCTGTTACAAAGGTAGAAATTTTCACTAAATTCTCAGTCTCGACGGGTGCGAGAGGTAGAATGGTGAGGTAGAGATGAAAGAACGTGTTTTATATGTTCGTATCACTGCTTTACGCGTTCTACAGACACGCAGAAAGTATGTAAGTGTGCCAGGACGTTGACAAAGATTTTGGTTATTCCCAAACGGGAACAGTTATTTGGTGTTGCTCTTGGCTCTATCCCAACGCTCAGAAAGTATGGTATGAAGGCGTCATCGTGAAAAAGAGACAAAAACATGTGTTTCCCACGATTTGGTTGCAGCCATGGTTGCTGACAAAAAACGGTCTATTTTTTGCGATTCAGCTCCATCGCAGAGTGATTTTACAATGAAGCAAGAAGTGCGTTGTCTTGGAAACATGCTTTATAGTTGCCGCCATGGCGCCTAACGATCCCCGCGTCGCTTAGCAAAAGCCGCGTAAGAATTAACCGAAACTCGTCGAATCGCTTCGCTTCAGAATTGGACGAACTGACCGACGAGAACACGAACATCGGCGTACCCGCCTACGACTCGCCCGAGTTCCGAGTCCTGCGCGACACCCTTCGGGAGTTCGACAAGGAGTGGGGCCCGCTTCAGAGCNCCGTCTCAGGGTCCGCCGCCACGAAATCGATCAACGTCGACATCAAAGGAAAAAGCCCCGGCGATGTTCTCGACATCGCCGTGAGGAGGATTGAGAGTAAGTTCGAGTGTCGATATTTGAATGACGCTACGCAACAGCAAGAAAGCAAAAAGGTTTGAACGAGTGCGCGTGGATGAGTTTGGGTCGCTGATCACGAATCCGAACTCGGCTTTTTTAGAAGCTTCATTTCAAATTTTGGCAGATGGTCGCCTTTTCGGTTTGCTTTTACACGCTGCTATTTGCTGTATGTATCAGTTTTTCGTCACTTTGAATGTGTTTCTATTACTTTTTCAATCTGGAGTTACGAAAGTTTTTTTCAGACAAGTCACATGTGATGACGCCACGCACTTATGACGTCATGATATTGTGAAATGACTACATGCGTTCATTGCATTAAATGTACTACACACCACCGTAGCATAGCTACCTACAACATCGAACTATCAAAATTGCAGTTTTGGTTTTGCGAATACTGTATCATTTTTGGACGCACAGAATGCCTTTCAGTATTTTCTCTGTCGCCCTGGTAAGCTTATCCGATTTTGCAACGTAAAACTTGCTTATTCGCACAGTGTTAAAACTTCGAATGTGCTGCATGACTTTGCCCGCTGTTGTGTAAGTTTTCCTTGCTTGTGATTGATTTAAATGACAGTCAATGCAGCACTGAAGCCAGTGATATATAGAACTCCTAGATATCCCTGACGGAGGCTTGTTTGTTGAGAAATAGGATATATGTGGAAGAAGTAGATGCTATGGCAGAATTTCGTTGCTATCCTCTTGCAGTCAAGGTCAGTAATGTACCAAAGACATGTGCAACCGGCTTGCCAGGCGCAGTTTGGTGACTTTAGCTCAGCTTTTACGACACATCTTGATAAATCAGTGTGTTGTGTTGTCAGGTTCTTACGGATACAATGCCTGGGAATTTACTGGCGCTGACATGGATGAGGACGAAGAAGACTCGGCCGACATGGATGAGGATGAACAGGAGGGCGATGAAGATTCTGCTCAGCAAAAGAAGAAACAGTTTGGGTTCACAAAGCACTATGATCCTGTGGCGCTGAAGGTAATTTGCGACAATTTATTTTTTAACTTGCTGCTTGTTTGTGGCCGAGACATTGGCTGCAGGCTCCCGTCTGAAGATGCCATTCGCGCATGATTGTGACGAAATAATAAAACCGTGCGAAACGTGAAGATAGCAGGAAATATAAGCATGGACCTGAAAAATGCACCTTTTCAACAAACTGTGCTAAGCAGAGAATCGAAAAGAAAACCTTCACATCGTAGTTGAGCCAATGCAGTGAATGTTTTCAGCAATGCTGTTTGAAAGGGAGATAAAAAAGACATCTGCGCTCTGTACAAACATAAGACAGAAACGTACAAAGCAATTCACCAAAAAAATTGGCTAGTTCGAGAAGTCAAGTTGTAAGTTTAACCAAGCGAATAAAAATTGTCAGACGGCTGAAAAAACATGTTCTGTTGGCGCGCACTGGAGTTGATAAAAAGAGCATTTAATCATTAAACGTCAAACAACTTCACGCTTCTCAGACGGCGAAGATCAGAAGGCGGAGCGCGTTCTTGTGTAGAAGATTGTTTTACTTTAAATATGAATGCCTGACACCAGGCATGATATAGCGAACACTCCAGACACGTCCGTTGCGTCCAGTACCGCAAAGGCAAGCGCATTAGCGACGGGCGTCGGCGTTGAGTGGGCTGTGGCCTGAACGAAGCGTGAAGGGTCAGAAAGTAGGGCGAGGGTTGGAGCCGCGAAGATTCCGAACAATTCGCTGATTGCCGCAGACAGAAATTTGAAACACATTTGCTCGAACCATTTCAGGGACGGAGTGTTGCGTAGGAAATTTTCAGTGCGATCCACTTTTTACCAAAAATCGTGTTGGAAAAATACTTTTTCACTTTGGGTCTAGCTTGGTGCAAAGTGCAAGAAAACGTTCGGTCCTGACGGACGTGCAGTGACGGAGGACAATGCTGATTTTAAAAAATTTATCTGGAAGCTGCCATTTTCATTCATCCAAGAATAGTTTTTTGGCTGAGGTCTGTGTGCTTTCACGCAGATTACTGTCGGTAGAAAAGCATGGAGTCGTCAGAAGCTACTTCGAACCATTGTCAAGCGCTAGCTGAAAGGAAAGTGCTGTATATCTCACGAAAAACTGTATCTGGTAACGTTTTACTGAAGTCGGACATTGAAAAGCGTTGCTGATATTTGCTGATGCGCAGAGAGTCATTATTGGTGTGCACAGCTGAAAAGCACTGCTTTTGCCTTTGACATACCTGAACAAACAGCCAAGACCTGCTTGAACTTGACTTGGGGAAGTTATTTGTCCGCGTCTGTAGTTTCGTTCTCTCGCGGTCGTACTTGTATGAAATACGTTTTTACAATGCTTGGTAATGCCTTTCGCTGTTGGACATGGGGGCAGGTGAAAGTCTCGGTTAATCAATATGTTTACGGAATTTAAGTTCAAAATCACTGTCAACCAAAGCACTGAAGCATCCGAAAGATGAAGTTATGCCCTTAAAGAAAAATGGCGCTGACCACGTTCGAGTCTGTTTTCATCCCGACATCAGGCAAAGCGTCAGACGAGGATTTTGATAAGTCATCGTGACCCTCGACCTGACGCCAGTGAGCTGCCTTTGAAAACCAAGTTGATATTCCAAACGTTTCAAATGTGGCCCGTCATCTCGTTGACGGATTAAGGTCCGGATTGGTTGAAAAGCCTTTAAAAACAATCTAAATAAACAGCGTATGTAATGTTTGCGCATTTCATCGCTGGTGATTGAGATGGAAGACCTTTCCCTTACGGCGAGCACGCTCTGTTTGCGAAAGCCGCCACAAATCAAAACGCTCGATTCCGCCCCAGCGCACGAAAGCAGGCAACTGATGCGTTGTGTTATTCACACCGTTGGCGCCACGTTCACCGCTGTTGGTAATAGGCTCCAACCGCTGCGCGGCGTTGTCTGCTCTTCAAGCAGCGACCTGTCCACCGAATTCAGATGTTCCTTCACGTGTCACGTCACCGTGACGGTATTTCGAGATCGCGTCCTTGCAAAGAACTGCTGTGGCAGACGGCTGGTTCAGAACCGCCGCTAGAAAGTCTTCAATAGGGTCACAGGTGTAGGAGCAGGCAAATTTTTGGAGGTGCGAAGGATTTTTGCTCGAATTCTCCCAAACTTGCTCGAAAAAACTCCATACAGAAAAGCGACGTCCAAAAAAAGCTAAGCTCTTCATGTTATTTTCGGCGTCTTTTTTGCTCATATTTACAGATGTTTGCTCAGATTTTCAGGGATTTTGTGAAGGTGTTCAGTGATTTCCACGTATTTTGCCCGGATTTTAAGCGATTTTTCCAGATTTTTACCAAATCAAAACTTTTGGTGGTGCGCTTGCATCCCCGCCCTCCCACAACAGTGATAGCGGGGCTTTACGTTTGTGCAGGGGTCTTGACATTCTTAAAATTTGATAAAACTACTGATTTATAATGTTTCAATTTTCAATTTGTGGAGGAGGCTAAGCCCACCTAAGCCCCCCCGTGGCGAGGGACTGGTTGATTGTTCGATTGTTTAACCGTTCTCGCTTCTGCAGGAAGACTACGTTTTGTGGCCGGGAAACTCAGACATCGCTGGCAAATACAGAGAGAAGATCTATTACTTCAAATCGACCGACAACAGGGACGTCTTCGTCAGAGACCCGCTGCCCTATCTGCCAGTGGACAAGCCCTTGTCACCCCCGCCCACTCGTGTTTTGATCCTGGGTGCCAGGGGCTCTGGAAAAACTCTGCATGGGCGCTGGCTGGCCGAGAAGTTGAACATATTCCACATTTCGTTTCGCGAGCGACTGCAGGTGAACACTTTCTTTGTGCATTTGGTATTTTGTTGCGGACGTTTGTTGCCATGGCACCGTAAACGCGCCATGTTTCTTTTCATTTTCGCACGTAGCGAAACTAGCTGACAGCGGTGTAAACGCTCTGCGCTTGTTTTCCAATGCAGGAATTGGTCTTGCCGAAAACGGGCCGGAAGCTGGGACCGGAACACGAGCAGAGCCGCCTGCTGGCGAAAGAGCTGTCAGTCAGCGTGGATGAAGCTGTCAAGCGCGCTCTTGACGAAAGCCCGCCAACCGTAGGTCGAACCGCATGCCTGTCCATGCAGTTGCTCACCTAGTACTGTATTATGACGCGAAAATGTAGGATACACAGAGCTCCGAAACCGTCACTGCGTACTGGGAATAGACATGGGCCTCGGAACGAGGGCAGGGGGTTTCCAAGTTCCCCCTGGATTTTGAAATTTGATATTTTCCTATTACAATTTAGCAAAAAAGGTTTTTTTTTTAATTTCGAGTGGGTAAAATGAAATTTCACTACTTTTAGCCCACCTGGGAAACTACACTCATGGCTCCCCTGGAAAAAATTCTTCCGACGAACCAGGACCGTCGCCAAAAGTCTTCAATAGGCGGCTTTACGTGAAGTAATAAAACCTTCACAGATCTATAGTGTTTAATATTTCAATTTGGGGGGGATTGAAGCGTTGTTTGGGGGTACTAAGACCACCAAATCCTCCCCCGTGGCGACTGGAATGCGACGAACATGGGAATAGATCAACCGATTGTCAAACTGTAGCAGCGACACAACTCGTCAGATCTTAGCGACTTCAAAGCAAGCGGTTTGCTTCTGAGGAAACTTTCGTAAGTTTTTTTTCTACTGTGGTGTAGGAAGAAGCGGAGGTGGAAGAAAAGTTTGATTTTAACGACGAGGAAGAAGCGATACGAGCCACGCTCGAGGAGGACGAACCTCTCCCGACGGAAATCTTGCAGAAGATCGTGACACCGTGGTGGAAAAATGAACCGTACAGGCGAGTACTTGAGATTCTCGGCAACTGTGGACTCGAGCATATAACCAGTCGGCCTGGTGCGACAGAAAGATGTTGTTTATTTGTTTATTATGACGTCGCTGACGCTGAACTTCCAGCGAATCGTCGGTGATGAGCTTGAGGTTTCGTTTCTTTTTACAGTTTTTTTCGTGCAGGTCGACCGGATTCGTCCTCGAAGGTTTTCCGCGGACGCCGGACGACTGTCAGTTCCTGGCGCAGTCAGGCCTCTACCCCGACGCTACCCTGCTGTTGATGGTGGAAGACAAGGACGTGATCAAGCGGCTCTTGCCGGGAGAGATGGATAAGTGGATCGCCCGCAGAAAAAGCCAAAACGAGAAAAAGCAGAAGATCCACGAAAAGAAAGCTGAAATAAAGGTTTTTCAGAGCTCCTAGCGAAAATGCTTTCGTGATTTAGGCAAAACAATGGCGCGCGCGGTCGAACGCGCGACGTGATCCTTGCAGTTCCTTTAAATTTAGGAAAGTTTTGCGCAAGACGTAAACTTTCTTTCGGGTTTTTAATTGTTTAAAAACATTTTTTACTCCAGAAAGGCAAAATAGACGCGCGACGAGCTGAATTGGTCGCTGAAAGAGAAGCGAAGAAAAAGAAAGAGGAAGAAGCGCGACAAGCTGGCGAGGAGGAGGAAGAAGACGACGAGGAGGAAGAGGACATTGAGGAAATGCTTGCTGCTGAGTTTGAGGTTTGCTTTTGCGATTAAATTACGATGTTTTACTCAAAATCAGGCCTATTTTTCTTTAGGTCTGAGACTTTTTTACTCTTCAAAAATTAGGAGGAAGAGGAAGGCGAGGAAGAAGAAGAGGAGCAAGAGAGCGAAGCGTCAGAGAGAATGAAAACAGAGTTCGGAGAAGGTTTTGACGAAGACGTCACAAAGCTTCAGGTAACAAGATTTGTTTACGACATGCACTTTCTCCCAACTGCACGCACTTTCTCCCAACTGCAGCGTCGTGTATTTGAGCCTTTGATATTCCTCTTGTTTCCAGGCGGTTCAAGACCAGCTCGATGAGAATTCCATACCACGAATAGAAGTGCAAGGCAGCCGCAAGCCGTCGATTGTCAGATATTTGATCGAGAACAAGATGCAGGGCGTGATAAAAAACAGGAACGGAATATTTGAACGGGTCTTCCCGATCAGCGTGGAGGCGGCAAACAGAATGCTCCACACCGGATACAAGCATCCGAGCAGTTTCGGAAAATGGGACCCGGTGTTGGTGAGTGACGTGGTCGATTGCGTCACCGATTGCCCGTCACCGTTGAAAGACTTCTCGGCTTGTGCGCGCACAGCGTGTAGTTCGACACCTTTTTTTCTTATTTCAGTGATAAGTAATGAATTTGCTTCGGAAAATATGCACAAGTTATTTAATGACGTGGTTCGTTGTTTCAGGTTTTGTTTGCCGAAATATTGATGACGTCGTCGCTGCAAAATTATTCAAAATTGCAGTGGCAGTTGCGCCGCAAAATGGCGATCTGCCGAAGAACAGTGTCGGTGTCGTCCATACTGTATCTTTTTCAGCTTTACGAGAAGGCGGACGTGATCCAACCGGTGCAGGGACTCGAGAACCCGACCTACCCGGTGATTTACAACCAGCACATCTACTTCTTGTCGAGCGTCGATTCGAGGAACAAGTTCACTGTCGACCCTCGCAAGTATCTGGACAGGCGACCGCAAGTCAAACCAGTCGTACCCATCCAGATAGCGATTGTGGGCCCACCGAAGTCCGGAAAAACAACATGTAATTTTTCTGCTGGTCTTTGTAACGCTGAGTAATGATAATGTTTGAGTAACACTCTTGTGTGAGCAACACTAACCACTAATGTCGCATTGGCTCCGTAAAACTGTTGTAGCTTTACGTCCCCCCGGAGCCACTGTTTTTGCAGAGGGCGGAAACAGTACGAAACTTTTAACGGGAACAAAGTAATTTTTGACAAAAGGTGGTCAGAAACAGTTTTCGATATGAGAGTGAACATGTATATGTAGTTTTGTGCTCCACCTGTAAGTTACCCCTGCTGCTCTATTGCTATAAACTACTTAATATCGCCATGCTAGAAAAATGACCTCTTTCGTGACTTTGTTTAATGTGACAATGCATCTTGTTCATGGTGAAACGATGCGTGCTGTGTCATTAACATAAATCGCTTTAGCAAAAAAAATAAGAATAACTGTTTCAAACTTGGCATAAAAAAGTTACATTTTCACAGAAACAAAAGTTTCGCACCAACTTAATTTAATGATAAGTTTATTTACGCTTTTTGCCTTTTCTTGATCGGACGCGGGAGCTGAACTTCTGCGAACGTAAGTTAAGCTTGTTCTCGTTTACTGTAGACCTGTCAGGAATTTCACAAAACCGTCTTCTTTTGTTCGCAGTGGCCGAGAGGTTCTCCCGCGAGTTCGGTTGCATGCACGTGTCTGCCGGAAGATGCATTCGCAGTGTATTGGAGGAGCAACCGAACGCCACGCTCTCCATGCACATCAAATCGCATCTCCAAAAAGGAGCAGTCGTTCCTGATGAGCTGGTAGCGGAATCCATCTCAACAGTTTTGCTGGACACAAAATGCACAACGAGGGGGTGTGTTTTGCGAGCGTGTTTTGCTTAGTTAAGGTTTTGCGGTAACAAGTTTTAAAGGTTACTTTTTTGCGGTCACAAATTTTGATGTTTACTTTATTCGGTTAAAAATTGTAATGGTCACTTTTTTGGTTAAAAATTTTAATGGTTACTTTTTGCGGTTGAAATTTTTAATGGTTACTTTTTGCGGTTGAAATTTTTAATGGTTACTTTTTGCGGTTACAAGATTTTACGGTCACTTCAAAGTTTCACGGTCGCTTGCCGTTCCGAAATTTCTTCCATCTTTTTGATTTGTTTTCTTTCTTCCTGAAAGTTACGTGCTGGATGGCTACCCCAACTACCAAGAGCAACTCGATCTGCTGCACAAGCGACAGATCACTCCGGTAAAGATAATCGAACTCAAAATCGACCCCCGCGAGGTGCTCATGCGAGCCTACAAGGACCGCATCTCAGACATCAGGGAATACCCGCAACACAACAGGTGCGTTTGTTCTGTGCGTCGCAACGACCTCAGGCGAACTTTTTCGATCGCGGTTGCGAATTCACTTCGTAGCGCAAAACACAGAAGTGTTTGTAAGTTTTTTGGGAAGGAGTTTTTGTGGATTGTGTTTTTTCACGGTTCCTTCATCCAGGTATTACATCTCTGCGCATTGAAAGAGTTTTTGCAACTGGGTAGGAGAGTTCGGTTTTTAGAAGCGTTATCACCTGCAAATTGATTCTGCCATTTCGAAGAATGTCGGCAGGCTATCACTCTATAACTTTGCTTATGTTTGATTGATGCGTAATCTTTCAAATTCAGCAGATTATAAAAATAGTTCTGAGACTTTTTAGAGTTTTTCATTTGTAACAGTTTGATGCTATTTTGTAGAAATTTATTTTAAATCTCGGGCCGTAACCGTTTATGTCAACTTTAGTGAACGTTGTGCTCGTTTGTCGTTTTAAGCCAGTAAACCTTGTTGCCCAACTTCAGTTGCCCTGGCAACAGTGATGGACACAGCTTTTTTCGAAAGAAATGCTGTTTTGAGTTAAACAACGAAAGAGTCGATTGTGCAGCATTTANAGACCGCCAACTTTGTCCGCTCNTTTAACCCGACCTTATAATTATGACGTTTGGCACANCAAGACCTTTCAAACAAAACCCAAACTATGAGGAAACCTACTGAGATCATGAACAAAGTTTTTGCCTGTTGGCAAATGACGTCTCAACTTGAATTTCACGTTAAGCGAATGCCGACTGTTGCGAGTTTTTTCTAAATCTACAAAGGTTGCTGCTCCAAGCAGTTCTTCCAAAAAGAAAGCTGACTGTGGAAAGTGAACGATCGAATGAATGAAATCCTTTGGGCAGTGACTGTAACAAGCAACGAGATCCCGGTCGTAGTGAGTTTGATACGTCACCTCAAGTTTCATGACGGGTTCGAATTATTTCCTTACTTGAACGATGAAAAGGAGCACGTTCTTGGTTGCGGCTTGATTGACACCTGGCCCGAAGTTATTGTCCAGGAAAGCGAAAGAATTGTTGTCAGCGCAGCAGGTTTCATGAATAGGTCACAGACATGGGCCTCGCAAAGAGGGGAAGAGGAGCTTGGCTCCCCTGGATTTTGAAAATTGCCATTTTCCTATTATATTTTTAGTAAAAAGAAGTTGTATTCTTATTTTCGAGTGGGTAAAAATGAAATTTCACCACTTTTGTCTTCACCTGGAAAAATCTTTTTGGCTACCCCTGGAAAAAATCCATTATTGCGCTTGCCCCCTCACAGAAAAAACCCTTCCGACGCCCATGGTCACGTGGTCTCTGGGTGAGTGCGGGCTACTTGCAACAAGGCTCTGATGACGGACAGTGGATGAGTTGGTATTGCCACAGTGCAAAAACAACCAATGATTTATTTTAGTCCTACTTACCGACTGTTGCCGTTCCTCAAGTGCGTTCTCCACTTGATCTTGTCACTTTGAGCATTTTCCACCTCGATAGTTTCTTCGCCAAATATCTTCTCTGCGAGAAATCGACTTGCGGCAAAAATAACTGGCGTCGCTGTTTTGTGCCAAGTGACAAGTGACAAAGAACGTGACAAGTGACAAAGAACGTAAATCGGTCTTGTCTTGCAGCGAAGCCATCACCGTCGTGCGTCACAGCAGCTACGACGAGCACATCGGTCAAGTGAGGCAGTGGTACGAGGAAGAGCATCAGAACTGGTTCGCTGTCGACGGCCAGGCTTCGAAGTGGAAGCTGTGGAACACAGTTCTGGACCTGGCGAAGGACTCTGTTGACAAAATTCAAAATTATTTGAATTCCAACATTGCAGGTACAAAGCACTCAGCGAAACACTGCTGTTATAAACAATTGATGGCTCTAATGTTATGGGTGTGTTCAGAGCCGGATTAAAGGGTAGGGGGCCCGGGGCAATTTTTTCTGGAGGGCCCTGTGACGTAATTCATGACGTCATCGTTTGTAAAAGTTACGTTTTCGCTTATTCGCAAAGTTCCCGTTTGTTTTTTCCGGTAGTCGAGAATGTGCTTACTCAAATGCACATACAGTTAGCTGCGAGAAGAAAATTTATGATATGAATACTAGAGTG
>JGI24021J15306_10002885_pt1 | contig 19004 bp, 14 predicted proteins | sample Ectturendosymbi1_FD_15306 | JGI IMG/M metagenome (IMG submission 15306)
CCCCCCCCTAGATCCGCCCCTGGCCTAAGGTTCATCGCTCGAACCAAAGGTGAGATCCGCTAGCATGACGCCTTCCCGGCCATCACAAACCACAAGCGATGTTGTAAAAACGCGCGTTAGTCACAATTCTCAGTCATACTCACTCGTAAAAGGTTTCAGCGAGCATGATCAATGCGTTTTCAGTTTTTGTGAAACCGTTGTCTGACATCCTGGCAGTGGAAAAGTGATTTCTTCCTTAAAGACAACTTACTCTTCGCAATAACACACCTAGGCAACGATCAAGCAAGAAGTAGTTTAGTAGAACAATATTGAACAGACTTTATGACGATTGTATTACAAACACACAATCATATAGGGATGCAAGGAAGTAAGCAAAGAGCACGACAGGTTATGCTTTAATCAACTCCAGAAATGACGGATGACACCTTCAGGTGCAATTATCACAGTCAACCATTGATGTCAGTAACATTTACAAGAGTAGTTATCAGTTCGGTAAGGAAACCGAACTGCGGTAAGGAAATCTCAAGCTGTTCGATTTATTCAGTCCAAGGCTTGCATTACATTTGCGCCAATAAAATAATTCTAAATTTTTAAAGTTTACGCAAAAACAAAATGTATATAAAGTGCTTACGTGCTGACTTGTATAGACTATGAAAGATGTACAAAATATGTGGTATACATAAAATCAAACTCTGGGAGAGTGTAAAAAACAAAAAACTCCGTGTAGTCAGTGCCGTACCAGCCCAACTCTGTCCCCCCAAAAGTGCTTACAGTGGCCCCCTTAATGGTAATTTCTAAAAGAAAGATTTCCGATGTTATAGTACATCTTGAGTTCGAATGGCCTTCACAACAAAATATCCTAATATTTTATTTTTTCCTGTTTCACTATTTTTTAGTTCCACTTGCAGACACAATTTCGGCGGAACAGTCGCCAGAAAGTCTTTCATTGGGGCTTCATATTTGTGCGTGGTGCTAGACATTCTGAAAATTTATGTTTAATTCATAACACAGCATTTGCAAATTGTGTGAATAAATATAAATTATTAAATATTTTCCCGCAAATAGGCTCGCAGTTTGCCACTAAACATTTTTGAACGAGCTTAACAAAAGGAATTGAGTCGTAAAGTCTTTGTCATACAATTTCAATATTGGAGATGTTTCAATGTTTTTTTAATCGACGGCGATTATTTAGAGATGTCGCATTGAAATGCAAATGTAAAAAAAATTTGCAGAAAGTCAGAATCAAGCCCAGGCCATAATTAGGGCCGCAGGGGGCCTTTCCCCCCTGGAAAATTGTGTTGGATATAGTTTAAAACTATTGGATTCAGTTTAAAAAATCTGGGCCCCTCTCAGAAAACTCTTCTCCCCCTTGGTGTCCCAAGCTGGTTACGGGTCTGATCAAGCCTATCGTTCAATTATGAAAACACTGTTACCGAAGGAGCAAGCATGAAGACGGTCAAAGTAGTGCGCTGGGATGATTGGGCTTTTCACTGGCCGAAATCCGCATGCATAAGCCTTGCTGATGCCTAGACGTGATAATCTCCTGGTGCATGTCATATGTTTGGGATTAATAACATTTTGTATCTCAAATAGGCTATAAATGCTACCAAATATATGCTAAGGCCCACGTGGACGCAACGGTTAATATCCATAATCCACTAACTGCACTACTCTGTTTTGGGACAAGTTTAGCAGCGATTGCTAAATAGACTCTTCTAACTACACTATTAGCTCCATTTGACTGTCTGAACAGCAGGCTGCGCAAATGTGTAACTTTGGTCTTAAGCAGCAAAGGCATCTTGCTTCTGTGCGGTACAAAATACAATACGAGAAGACTACTTGGGGTAGCCATAATACATTTTTTCACAACAATGACTATGCAAAACACGTTGATCAAGTGAAAGTCTGACTTCTGGACGTATGCAACTGGGCATGTAGGCCAGTGGTGGGATTCGAATTTTTTAAGAACAGGTTCTTTCACTTCAGGACTCACTAACGACAGGTTCTCTCATTATCACAGTCTCCAGAGGCAAACAATGCTGATTGGCCCGATTTAAGTGCAAAGGTTGATCTTTGTGTTGCCAACTGGTACAGTATAGCAAGGGAAATTATTGATTTTAGTTGTTTTCACAAATTTTAGCCTTATTTTTCACTATAAAAAGTTAATAACATCTCTATGAGAGGTTTTCCAATATAAGTTATCAGTTAAAGGTGTGCATGGGGAAAAATTGGGAACCCTTTACTTAAGCCAACAACCGCTTCTCGGGATTTAATGAAACTCCAAGAAAAGGTTCTTGCGATCCATCACTAATGTAGGCTAACTTCTCGTTCAACACTCCAAGCAATGCATGCTGACCCTTTACGCTCAAGCCTCAAGTACGTTTATTACCTCAAACGTATCAAAAATGATCAGGCGATGTTATTCTAGGTAACAGGGGCTAGTACTGCTCTGACTATAAATTACAGGACATAATAGAATACAATGCGGATTGATAAAAACATCACTGATTTCATATTTCAATTTGGGGGGTTGAAGCTTTGTTTTGGGGGCTGAGTGGTGACAAGACTAAATTGTGCCCCCCCTAATTGAGGGGTATGGAGGGCAGCTGATACGGCTCCGCGTGTAGTTACCTTCAAATATAATTTAGTGCATATTATTAGTGTTGTTCCAAAACATACACACGCAAACATTCATGAATTTTCTGTAGGCTTCCGTGATACAAAAGGTATTTTGTGTATGTTTATTACTTTTCACATTAATGAGCGTAGTAAACGCAAGATGAGTCGTAAAACCAGTGGTAAGACTAAGAGACATCTGTGTTGCGGGACACTGTAATACGCCTACGCCATAGGCATTGGCTGACAATTTTGATGGTCGTAAAGACGATCAGTTAACCCAGCCCATGTGTGCTTACATCAGTTGCTCGCACAATCATTTACTAGCTCAACTGAAAAAAATTCAGCAGCAATAATAAGCTGTGCTACAAGAAATAAGTTGTGATTTGCAAATGCATGTAACTACCAGCCTTATACAAAATCAAGTACCTGTTCAGTTCAGATTTCAGAAAATTCTAATGTTTTTTATTATGAGATTCAGCAAATCAACGGATCTGTTTGGCCTTAGCACCAATTCCCTATTAGCAATGAGCAGTCGAAATCGGCTCGATCAGGGTCGACCCGAAAGAGTTCTACGCCCTAGGCAAGCTTCAGCATTTACACCCCCGTTACACATCACACTAAAACTTGCACTAGAAATTGTAGCTTGTTTATCACCACAGTTACCGCTTACGATTTCAAACACGATTATGACATCACAAAGCGCTCCTGCACCAACTTCAAGTTCTGCCATAAATCATTAGTTATGCTGTAAATCATAACGCACTGAAATAAAAGGTCATTTAACAACTGGAAAAATGTCATCCATGTAATAAATTTTCATGCGGAATGCAACATTTTTTTCAGTCAGAACATGAAAACAAAGGAAAAGTGGATTCTGCTCTCCCTCAAGGCTACGCTCTAGGCGGCTGCCTGGTTGGCCTAGTGGAAGGTACCATTTTCGCTCCAGGTGCGAGCGCGTATCGGCTTTCTGATCACAAAGAACCCCCTCTCCTCTTAGAAGAAAAATAAATTCAACCCTTTTCAAAATTATCAGCACCTTGTCTTTTATGCGTATCTTTAGTGAAACGTGTTGCAAAGTTTTCGTTCATCGTCTTGGTCATTAACTATTAATAAGTTCGATAATGTCTTTTGCCAGAATTTTTGTCGGGTATCGTCTTTACGCCAGTGAAACACCTGTTTTGAAATTGACTTTCGCGTCAGCCTACGACAGCAACCAAGCATGTTTGCAATTTACCTCAACATTCGTTAGTTAAATGCAAAAGACAATTTCAACCGCGACAGCTGCGCGAAAGTGGTTTCCATTACCCCCCATTTGTAATTAAGCCCCTTTCTAGGTAAATTAACACATTTTTTCGCTTATTATATGATTAGACGTCGCTATTTCAATTTCTTGTCATTGTTATTAAAAAGAGCCGAAGAAAATGCTGGGAAATAATTATGGAAATAGTTGCAACCAGGAAGCTTTCTGCTTAACTGCTTTCTTCGCTTCATATTTCGCGATAAGCATGGTGAATGCTTGCATGTTTACAGTTTCCACCAACTTCATTTAAGAGAAAAAGCGTGTTCAAATTAAAATGAGTTGAACGTAATCAAAAATAGCAGCAGTTAAAGCTAATAAATTGAAACGTCCGGTATTGATCCGTTCTTCTAAGCAATACAATTGTTTTAAAACATCAGTAAATCGAGTTCATGCGCTATATCCGGTAATGCCGAAGGATTAATCTGTTTTCACTAAAGTGCATTGGCAACATTCCATTTAATTGAAATGCTCGCTTCTTTTCCTCGCTTAATAATTCATGCGCTTTTGCAGGTGACTACATATTTATGTTGTTCAAGTTACAAAAACTAAACCGAAACTGCAGAAAAAAGCCGGAGTGAAAATTTCACCCTGTTGCAGACGCAAAGAAAATTGCATGCATACGGTTTAGAATAATTAATTTCAATCGGAGGCAAAGAGAACTGATTTAGGGTCATTTCCAAAGGCCTTTTCTTTTAAATTTCAAATCAGATAGTATAATCTTACAGCCAAGTACAATACAACATAGATACTAAAAAAAATTGCTTAAACTTAACTTGAACAAATGTGTTCATATTTACACGAGGCGTGTCCATCACACATCAATCAAACCAAAATTTTATTTCAAAATTTGCAGCTGATCTTACATGATCGGCACTTTTTTCTTGAAAAATCTGCAAAACGTCTCAAGCAAGTCTTGCTCCGTTTCAGAATCTGTCTTATTGGAACCGATTGCTACCAAATTGATGATTTTCAGAAGGACAATAAAATGCGCATTTTACTTCAGCCAAATGCCTCATGAAAAGGTTGTAAACACAAAACTGTTCCATAGCATGATTGGTCATGTTGAGTTTTTTGATGCTGTGCAAATGTTTCTGCCTTCAAACCGCAGTACAGTGTGTCTAAGAAGAAGTTATTCCACAGCACGTGTATTTCAAAAGTAACCATTACAGAGCAAAATGATTTTGCTAAATTTCCAAAATGTTAGCGCATTAGCTGGCGTTCGGTGCAACTCATGCACCTGAATGTAGATGATTAAGTGATTAAATCAGTCGTGTTTGTATATTACGCAGAAATATTTTCATAATGCGTGATACATGGGTTTTGCTGGATTGCAACTTTTATAGAATCTTTGATTCTGCAGTTTAAGATGAGGTTTCTTTGCTAAGATTATTCTGCGCCAAGCAAACAACAGAATTTCGTACACGCTCACTTTTCGTTTGAATAAAATGACGATAAGATTGCATTCCTCAAAAATGTCTATTCTTGACACATACTCTAATTGTAACAGGCGACAAGTTAAAAAGTTGACGTTTCCGACACTTGGTAACTACATACGCAAAGGTAAGGGCCATGGCATTTCCTTTTCGTAATTTCAACCGATCTGTAAATACCGCTTGAAAAAATTTAATAAATAATCTTCGTAGATATTTATCAGAAAGATCGCTTTGAGAACTGGTGACCAAAAAAAATTGTTATCACTAAGAAATTTTTTCTGAATCAAAAATGTTTTTAATTGTTGAGCATCATCAGTTTATGCCAAGTTGATTCTAAATTTTCAATTTGGAAAACTTTTTTCACTGATCTTTGATGATTTCACGGTGAAGACCAAACTTATACAGGTCAAGAATGCTGATCTGCGCTATATCCCCCTTACCTCCATGTTGATTTTTTTCGGTCACAGACCGAAACATTTTTGAAATGACCGAAAAAAATTAAGCCATTTTGATCAGAATGTCTGAAAACATAGACCAATGGGTACTGTTACGGCGAGTTTGGTACAGCTGTCAGACAAATGACCGAAACGTCTCGGTGACCAAAATGTCTCAGCAAAAAATGACCGAAATATTTCAGCGAAAAGAGAAACCAGGGCTCCATTAACATAAGTGTCTTTTCTCATTAGCGCATGTTCGTTTGATAATAATTTTCAAAATATGCATGAAGTTCGCATTGCATCTGCTACATACACACTCTGTCTCATGGGCGCTTCAGGCCTTGATTCTTTACTTTTGGTATTGCCTGTTGCTCCAGTAAGGTTCCAACAACTTCCAAAGTCGTAAGTCAAACGAGCAACATCGTTTTACAAAACCTATCTATTTTTTTCTTTTCTCTTCTTTTCATCAATTAAATTCATTTTTATGCTTTTCGCAGCATCAATTAAATTCTCCGATTTATTCTTAGGATTTCAAAACAACTTCATCTGCAAAACGCTCGCACTACTGCCACCTTAATGGGCTTGCAGTTGTAAAACCTTTTTAAGAATACCGCTGAATTGCGATCGATTGAGATGGTCTAAACTTTTCCGTTTGATTTTTATCCAAATGCGAATACTAGCAAGAGACAATCATTTCTTTTCAAATTTGTACAAAAGTGAACGATGTATTTTGCCATGCATTCTCGATTACATCTTTAGGTGTTCACGGTCTTGTACAGAACCGAATAACGTTGAACGTTTTCGCGAGTGACTGTCATGGCTGCAGATGCGTTTATATTCGATTCCTGAAGAGGTTCTCATTGTTCACAGGCTGCCTCAAGTCTACGAAAAGACGACTGAGACTCTAAACCCATTTTCCAAATGGCTCGTCGAANTGAAGTACATTCAACAAAGCCTCTTAGAGCCGCAACAGACAGNGCCGAAAGAATTTTTTCTAGCTGAATGAGGTCACCGCTTGGCAACTGGGAGTTCTTTCCCAAGACAGTTGCAGGTAATATTGAGTATCGAATGATGCAAAATCAATATTTCATGTGGTCTTATCATGGAGCGTTAGGTGTCCTTGACTACGAGCATACAAGATACTCCATCCGCAACGCTCCTTATTGCATTTGTAAACGAAAACGCAGTGGACCGGTTATCAACGAACAAAGAGTCTTTTGTAGCGCAAGCCCCGATGTCGTCTTAAGGGAGGAAAATGTCACCTGACCGACAGTGTTAATTACTTACCTGGTAGTCGATCAGCTTACAACACTGGGGCGTTGCTGCGCGAATTTGAGAACACCTGTGAGGTCGTTTCCGCTTTCTTCAGCGAGCTTTCTTTTACAATAGATAGGAAATTCATATACCTTAAAAAAATTATCTGAGGTATTAACTTTTCGTTTCGGAAAACAAAATACCTCAAGTTGTCCATGGCAATGTCAAGGTATGTTACTCTTGGTAACAAATGCTGGCGAGCGATACACCAGTGGTTTATTAACACCGTTTAGGGTTCGCTTTATATGAAAGACAATTTGTTTCCGGCAATAAATTCTAATGTCTCATTTCCTAAAATGTATTTTTTATTGGCCCTGTTGTAAGTAGTGAAGTACAGTGGTTTATCAATGACTGGTCCACGGAAGATAAATTTGTTTTCCAATTTGTCTAAATGTAGTGTCCCTGTTTTGTTTGTTCGAACCTGAAAGGTTGCAGCAATGTAGTGAGAGTTGTTGAGTCATACTTCTTCGTTCCTTTAAAGGTCTTGTTCAGATAATTGAAGATGGTGGCACAACGTATGAACTTCAAAATCTTGCCAGGCATTGGGTTCTTTGAATGTCGTACCAACATCGGAAACCAAGTTTGAATTTGTGACGTACGGCAGAGCAAATTTACACCCTGGCCAGCTAAGTTCAATATATTCCGGCTCGAATACACACTCATGAAACAGCCATTATTGCAAGAATTCCAACTGCAATCCGCAGAAAAACATCAAATCGTTACGATGGAAAAATGGCAATGTTTGAAAAAAAGAGCTGTATCACCAAAATCGGAGTGCGTGGACGTCCAGATAATAAAACTGTAACAATGTTATCTTAACCAGAGAACCCGTGTTAAGCCAATACGCCAACTGCGGCGGTCAAAATATCGATACAATATCAGCCAGTAGTCTAAGCATCGTAGGCGATCATCACATTCGTTACAGAACACCAAGATGGAACCTTGAAAAAATCCTGCTATGGTGAGTGTCGTACTTTTGACCAAGACGACTGCACAAGCATGTACAATATGTTCGACCGCACTGAGCCATCAACCAGGCGTGTGGTTAAGTTAGGGTTGTTTGGAGGCAAAGTCGGTGTAAAACAAACTTTACCCATTCGTGGAGAACCAGCTGCAAATAGGAGGCCCGCAAACAACGGCACCCATCTGGTGACGACCTTGTCATGAAGCCGTTAGTTGGTAGAGGAGCTGGAGAAAATGCTGAGCAGGGCCAGCCACACGCGTACAAGACAAGAATCTGAAAAGACGACAGCCTCCTCTTCTTATATCATAGCATAATTAGTGAACATCGGTGGAGTCAGGAGAGTGTTTGTAAATTTTTAGGGCAAAGAAAACAAATCAGGACAGACAGTGTAGTGAGAGTTGTATAATTAAACAATTACAAGTGGAAATTTTGGTTGAAAAGGTGTTTTTGTTCAAAATCAGAAAGAAAGACTGATAGGTTTCAATGATGTTGGTGGTAGATAAAAATGTGGATGACCTTTTCTCATTCTACCTTTAGAGAAAAATTGCCGACATTCTGCCAATTTCTACCACAATAAAACACACACTTTGATTTTTAAACGAAAGCTCTTGGAATCGTCATCACAACCAGCTTATCAGCGGCATCAAAAACCGGAGCAGTTACAAAATTTAAAGGTAAAACCGCCTTCCAACACCACACCCGCCTTTTTCAGAACTAACGCATCATTTCACGCCGGTGGTTTTCAACCTTTTTTGTACTGCGACCCATCATAGCAACCCAAAGTAACGCAACGACCCCCATCTAAAACTCTAATAAGGCAAATCGGATATAGCTGTTTACATAAAATATCTACTCTCGACCCCTCCAAATATGGCTCACAACACTCTGGGGTCGCGACACCAGGTTGAAAACCACTGTTGCACGCAGACGCTTTCATTTAAAAAAGTGTTGGAAATAAGCATGTGACAGAGTAGAAAGGCGGGTGTCTTTATGAATTGAAAAAAAGTCGATTGCAGATGTACCAAATGGCCAGTTTTTAATTAACCAGCTTGACCGCACATGCTTAGCTAGCGCTAAACTCATCATGGCAACAGCCAATGGTTCTAGCACCAATTAGATATTTTTTCTTCGTACACTCAGACTTGGTGTGCGGCCAAGATGTTTCACAGAAGACTCGTTTCCACCAGGCCCGTAACCAGGTAAGGAGAAGCCCCCTGCAAAATTTTTCTCCCCCCACCTATAAAAATGTGTTAGACATAGTTTAAAATTATTGCACATACTTTAAAAAAATTTTGCCACTCTCAGAAAACTCTTGGCCACCCCTGGCGTCCAAGCTGATTACGGGGTTGGTTTCCACCAGCAATTAATACTTGTTTTCCACTGGGGAAAAATGACTAAATTACTTGTTTGTGTTGTTACAGTTCATAATGACGGCTTGCAGTTACAATTTACGAATGTCTGTCACTTTTTCAACTTTTTCCACGTTTAGACTCGTTGATATTGTCAGCTGATCTTCGATTGTTGTGGCAATGCGCTTCATCAAAGCTAGTGGAAACCTGATTGGACAAAGATGGATTTAATATAAATTAGTCACTGGTGCTGGCAGCCCAAAATGTATAAATGTTGAAGCGAGAGATGGATCGTCAGCATTGACGCGGTCACGACACAAACAATATTCTCTACATTTTTTTACCTCCAAGAAAGGCCATATCAACACTTCTTATCACATCGACGTTGACACATCGAATTAAAATTTTCAACATATCTGTTAGATTTCATCATTTTGGTGACAGTCTAATTAGTAAACAAGGGACGAGAGTTTACCAACTGAAATGGAGCCCAGATAAAATAAAAATCAAGTTGGTCGTGCCATCGGCACCTAGAATGGTCGCGCCATCGGCACTTCCCCTAAAGTTGGTTTGTGACGTCACACGATTGTGACAAAACTTGCCCCCCACCTCGGAAATTTTCTGCGTACGCCACTGCTTGCTGTTACAGTGTTTCAGGTCTTGCTGTGCTTAGGTTTGTGTGCGTTTGAAGCAGGCCTGCATAACATACGGACCGCGGGCCGCATGTGGCCCCTTGGAGCTTTTCTTGCGGCCCGCGAGTGCTTTCTCGGTTGGAGAAAATGTTGCAAAAGCCTGTTCTTCAAATAATTAATTGTTCCAGAATATCTTCCAAATCAATAACGAAATAAAATAGAGTAGACTTTTGCGGCCCGCAGAAAATTTATGTTGATCATTTTGGCACTTCGAGCTTTCTGAGCTGTGCAGCAGGCCTGATTTAAAGCAATGATTCTGTACATAACGATTAAACTGAAATGCTACTTACAGTTTTTAACCATGGATCAAATGAAATCTTTTCGCAGTTTTCGCAGCAGCCAAGAATTAGAGACAAGGGCCAGGCTTTATCCGATTGGACCGATCGCTTGCAATCGGGCCCCACGCCAAAGGGGTCCCCGCGCTACGCCTAACACTAGCCTACGCAAACTTACACTTTCAATCGAAGTCTGTTTGTGCAGTGCAGGCGCGAAGCTCAAATTTTTTTAAGCGTGGGGCCTGTTGCCAATGATAATTATCATAATTCGTTCTTTAATCTTAACAATGATCTCTGTTTTTCGGTAATGTATAGCCTAGTTTTTTCAATAGCAGCTGATTAAGGCAGAGAGGGCACGTTTGAAGCAGGAAGTTGTTTTCTGCTGCGGATATAATCGTTTCATATTTGGCAGGTCAAGTTTCAATAGTTGCTACAAACTACGGTTCAATACGGTTGGATAGTTATTGCTGTTTCAACAGTGGCTACTACGTGTCTTCTGAAAGTTCGGTTCCTAATTGCAAATGTGTGTTGCTAGTCAGTCTTATTTAATTTCCCTCTCGCATAGATCTAATGAGGCAACCTGCGTTTGACGAAAACATTTGAAATAAACCTAGTCTTAATTCTGCGAACTGAATGACTATTACAGGCGCGCAAAAAACTACTTAAAATCTAACAGAAAATTTCTTTAAGAAATATTAACAGTAAAGCCATTTGCAAAGCAACAGGAGTGACGGTTTTACGTTTAAGCGAAGTAAGGTTCATGATCAGGGCCTTCGAGAGAAAATTTACCTGGGGGTACGAAGACCGATGTCGTGCCCCCGAGCTTCTGGATTTCTCGTTGAAACTTGTATAGTTTGTTTCTATAGTAATTAGAATATATATGAAAAAGCTGCCATGCCAAGGATTAGAAATATATTAATTGTGATACTGGCAACTAGTTTGCACACTAGTAATTTTCGGTTTGATTACAGAAAAACTTAGCGTGCGTACTTTCATCATCCCCGCGGGCCCCAGTTCCTCTCGGGCCCGGGTGCGATGTAGGCCTATCTCTCGTACCCCCCTCTCGCAGGCCCTCCTCATGATGTTCTTATGGTGAGAGTTGCATAATGAAGTGCTACCGAAACAAGGATTATGGCATCAGTCTCACACAGATTGATGTCTTAGTTTTTGAGATTTAGTCAACAAATTATAGTTTTCCTTTGTGCTAGAAGTGAAAATAATTTTTTAACTTTTCCGATGCATTGAACACATGTTCTAATAAGCGGTTTGTGCTTTTCGGCTCTCGGTTAAGCTGGTTTCACTGTAACCATTATCTAAGCGTGAAGTGTATCAAGTGTTATACTGTGTTTTGGTTTTAACGGTCGAACTTGGGCTTATTAGTTAAGAATACGTTGTTTCTGTAACTAAGCCAAATACCATGAGTTAAAGACCAACAGACCTCGGCCGAAAATATTTAATTGGCAGTCAAAGATGGCTAAAGCTAAAGCAAAAGAGGCGGAAGCAGGAATAGAGAAAGGTGGTTGGACAAGTATTTAACAGAACTACCTCACAAAACAGAAAAAGCTCCAGAAGAGCTATAGCCTACCACAATGAAGATGGCGACAACATGGGCAGCCAGCCTGATGATATGCCAGATAATCAAAGTGGAACGTTATGCACGGGAAGTAAAATAAGTTATTTCAAAAATGTTGAGTCTGACAAAGAGGGAATAAATAAATCGACCAGGCTGGTCGGCTAGCGCATCTGGTGAGGCTTACGAGCACGAAATTTCAAAAAGGTTCGGAACTATTGGATTAACAAACAATCCTGCTGCATGGCCAGGTGTAATGAGTCAGAAAGTATTTAGCCCAAAGAGGACCATGCACCTACAAACACAACAGAGGTTTTCCCCAGAAACGAGAGTAGGCACGTAAACTGGGATGCACGTCCCCAGACCTCCCTAGCTTTGTGTCGCCCTTTCAGGCCCCGTAGCCAGGTTTTAAGGTTTGGGGGAGGAAATACATTTCTAATAGGAAAAGATTTTTGTTTTTATCATATGTTTGAAACAAATTTTCTGAGCACATACAAGATTTGGGGGTAACTGCCACCGAATGTCCCCCGTGTCTGCGGGCCTGGGCAGAACCGTCGCCAGAAAGTCTTGCATTGGGGGCTTCATGTTTGTGCAGGGGGGTTAGACATTCCGAAAATTTATATTAATTCACAACATGAACAGCATTTGCATATGGTGCAAATGAATTATAAATATTGTCCTGCAAATACCCATAATAGACTCGTAGTTTCCAACTAAAATCTTTAGAACCAGCTTAACAATGGGAATTTGGTGGTAAGTCATTGTCATTTAATTATTTGACAACGATTACTTAGAGATTTCTTAATGAAATACAAATGCAAAACAAATTGCAGGAAACCAGAATCAATCCAATCGTTCAGTTATGAAAACATTATTACCAGGGCCGGATTTAACTGATGCGAGGCCCTGGGTTGATCCACTTGTGACGCCCCCTCTCCCATTGTTGCGAGGAAAAAAATGGAAAGCGTTAATCAATTTGCAATAAGCCGAAATGGCGCACTGAAAGCACGGTCAGTAAAAAAATTCTAAATCATTACTGGAGTGCCCACGATCACTGCGTTTGATGCTGCCTTCGACGCAAAAGCCTTAAATTGCACGGAATTGTTGAAATCCCACATGGCTGCCGAAAACATGATTATTAACTGCCACAGGCAATCCAACCGAAATCGCCACAATTGAAATATTTGACAAAACACATGGCCTACATCGGTTTCTTCTTGTGTTAAAAAAAAAACAAAAAAAAACACACTGCACCTATATAGTATGTGTGGCGGCATAAAGACTTTAAAGCACAACGTGAGGACGACGTTGCAACTCGCTTACCACGGTCCACGGCTGTAAAAATCGCACACACGGGAGCAAAACACGTCAAGTAAAACGCACCCAAGTGATTGTAACTGTTAGGTTCACGATTCGCGTGTTTCCTACTTTTTCAGACTGGCAAGAATCGAACGCGACAAAACTTCGCGTGAAAAGATGTGAGGTTTAAAAACCAGAACTGTCACCAGAAAGTCTTGAATAGGAGATGTAAAGTTGCGCAAGGGACTTGACATTCTGAAAATTTGATAAAATCTTTATTGATTTATAGTGTTTCATACTTAAATTTGGAAGGGCTGAGCTCACCAATGCCTACCGTGGCGACTGGACTGGTTTAAATTTCGCTTGTGCTGTCATTATTGAAATACGTAAAAAGAAATAAAAAGCTACATACATCGAATTAAGTAAGGCTGAACACAACACAGTCAACAGTTAAAAAGGTTTTGTCCCGCCTTCTTCATAAGAAAATTATCTAAGTATTCATCAAAATTTGTTTGCCTAAGTTTGTCACTTTTAATGTACCAAATGCGTGGTGTGAGAGAAGTACAATGGCATGAAACGCTTCTATGATCGCACTTCAAAGCCGTTACCGGAGTTCATTCCTGGTGAACTGATACGAATGTACCATCCGGGCAACAAACCCCCATCCGCACAATATTAAAATGGTTGCACCTCGATCGTATGTAGTAGAAGTTGATGGTGTTACTGTTACCGTCGTGACCGACCTTTTTTGCGCACTGTATGATTCTTGTGTTTGGGATCTTCATGTACCGAACGTGCCAGGTGCCAACATATGGTGCGACCTCGAGTGTTAAATAATCAGGCTGAGTTACGCCGAACTCGCACGAATTACTAAAACCCCACAGCGTTTTCGTGATTACGTCACGCAGCTTTTGTGGAGAAAGGCGATGTTGGTGGATTTGTACCTTAGGCATGTCAATCATTGTTGTGAGCGCCGCTTGTTAATTGCATGCCGGAGTAAATAAGACCAGATGGTTTGACGGCCGGCCAGTCGGATTGTCAGATGGCCGGCATTTTACTGCTAATTTAGCAGAGGGCGGTAACAAGCCGATATTTTCAAAACCAGTGCCTGGAGCCTGTATTTTGAAAACAAATAATTTGCAATAACTGCGAAAAGAGATAATCTGCAGTAGCTGCAAAAAAAGCTAGTTTGCAGAAACTGGGAAAAGAGCTAACGAAGAACTTCTCAAATTATTATGACTCTAGCAGTGAATCTTGCCACGACAGTTCCTTCTGGGAAGTTCATATAAGGGCAAACTGTTACTTGTGCCTTAACAACACTCATTGTCTCTCTGTTTTCGCTCTTCCTTTGTTTAGTCATAATTAGCATCATCCGTCGTCCCAAACATGATCTGTATGAGCATTTATTTTGGCTATTAATCGTGTAACTGGCTTAGGTCGGGTTGTCTGAACTACTGCCGTAAGCTATTGCAGGCAGAATGCAGGGAAATCGTAGAAATGGACAGGACGACTGTGACATTGCAGAGACAAGCGAACCTTTCACAATCACGCGAGCTGCATTGAACAGACACATTATTTCGTCAGCGGACTATAACTGGCTCAAGAAAGGGCCAGCGAATCAACCGGGACCACTAAGATCTCTCAACCAGTCTTAGTGGTCCAGAATGTAGTGAGAAAATTTTTCAAGAGTTCAGATGAGCTAGAAAATGTTTGTTGCAAACTGAAGAGAATGTAGCACTCAAGAAATTATTACTTGTGCTCTAGTGTTCATATAGGCAATACTACCGTAGAAAAGCAAATACCATAAGGTCGTACGGAAAAATGTTCACTTCAGAAATTGATATACAACATGTAAAAGTAGAATTTTACATTATTTTTACAAAAAATGCATTATTTTTTGGAATTTTACAAAAATTGCAATTTTTACAGTTTAAGAAAACGCTTCCGTTCACGTTCACATTAAACGCTGCAGTTATCGTTTTAATTTGAAGTACGTAGGTTAGTTTGCTAATAATGCTTAACATACTGTAGGTCTATAGGCTATGCCAGGGGTGGCCAACCTTTTGATTACATGCGCCAATTTTTATCACGCTTAATTCAGATGCGCCACACAAACATTCACCTCCTTTCAGTCTTTCGAAACGTGTGGTAATGTGGACGTATTTTGAAGTTATAATAACATATATTTATTTGAAAAATATATGCTTTATGTTATATAACACACATGAAAAAGCAGGCCCGTAACCAGGGGAGCGCGGCAAATTTTTCGCTCCCCTGGAAAAATGTGTTGGATACAGTTTGAAACTACTGGACATAGATATAAAAACGTGGGTCCCTCTCAAAAAACTTTTCGCCCCTCCTGTTGTCCCAAGCTGGTTATGGGCCTGTAAACAAGCCTTGCGTAATTTATTTAATAATGATGACAGATGTAGCAGTTGTAGAGGAAAGGATCCCACACAACACTTTTTAATTTCCATTGATCATTTTAATTAATTGTTTCAGAAAGGACTAATACTAATATATGAACGCAATTGGCAGTTTTAAATAAAAATAATTTTATACACAGTCAAGATAAACATAAATGACTTTTGACTCTGCTTTGCTTTCACCAAACCAGTAATATTAGGAGTTAAATTCGTAACTGAAAGCAACAGACAGTTCTTCAAGTTGGAATCGGACAGTCGCGACCTCAGTTTGCTTTTGATCATTTTCATAGAAGAAAATGACTGCTCGCATCTGTACGTAGTTCCGAAGAGGCAGGCATAACTCTGGGCAAATTTTCTCATTTCTGGAAAATGTTCACATGGTAATGATCGCCAAAAACCAATCATTTCCGACGCACTTGGGACTGAGGAAAGTTCATCAAATTTCATTTTCAATACTGAATTTGATTTTAGTTCAATAAGTTTCATTTGCATATTACTAGGCCTCTTTAGAATGTTATATTCACTAAGTGAAAATGGATTTATAAATGCAAGCATGCGGTCTTCTTCTTCAGAAAAATCATTGAAACGACTATCAAAGGCCTCTTGAAGTAATTTGATTTTTTTCAATATATTTTGCAAAGTTGACAATATTTTCAACACATTCACTTTGTTCTTTTAATGTGGTAATTGGCTCAAATGCTTTTTTTCTAACTGACAGATAAACAGTTTCAACTTCACCTTGAAGGCACTGACATCATTTACGAAGCTAGGAAACAGTTTGTCTTTGCCATGCAGTTTCAAATTGAGGTAATTGAGACGGCTGGTAATATCAACTAAAAATGCTAAATCTAACAACCAGTTCTCATTACGAAAAAGGGCCCTTTCCTCGGGCAGTTCATCTTTCTCTTCAAAAAAATCACGCACAATGTGTTTCATCTTCCAAAATCATTTTAGAACTTGTCCTCTAGAAAGCCAACGCACCTCACAGTGAAGGATGAGATCACCATATTCCTCATCAAGCATTTCACAATATTCTCTGAATTGTCGTCTGTTTAATCCTCTTGCTCTAATTTTGTTCACACATTTTACAACTGGTATCGTAACATGCTGCAAATTCAAAACTTTTCCACAAAGAGACTCTTGGTGAATAATGCAATGATATTTTAGGAGAGTGCGACCTAAAATCCTTTCAAGCAAGGCTACAGCCACAGCAGCTTTACCAATCATTGACGGTGCTCCGTCAGTACAGACACTTAAAAGTTTACTTAAATCTAATTGCTGATTTTCTAGACACGACTTTACTCTCTCAAATATGTCTGATCCTCTTGTTTTTCTATGGAGTGACTCAAAGCCAATAAGTTCTTCAAAGACGTTAAAATTATCATCAATTCCTCTTACAAAAATGCCTAACTGAGCCACATCACATATGTCAGCAGATTCGTCCAAGGCTAATGAAAAAAAAGAACATGCATGCACACGGTCTTTCACTTGCTCACATACGTCATGAGGAAGATCCTCGATGCGTCTTGTAATTGTCTGCTTTGACAAAGCGACTTCACTTACTTTTCTTTCGAAACTTTTATCACCAACACGTTGTGCAAATTTTTGGAGACAGGGCTTAACAATTTCTTCACCGTCAGAGAAAGGCTTGTGCTTTTTAGCCAACACGAAAGCAATTTCGTGGGATACTTCGAGCATTGCTAAATTATCACAACTTTTCTTTACAAACAAACTTTGCCTCTTGGTTATATCCTCTTTTTTCTTAACCACATACTCTTTCGGTAACTCAGAGCCAAGCACTAACTTCTGTTTTTCTTCTATTTCAGCTTGGTGTTTCTTGTAGTGTCTGCTAGGATCATAACTTCTGTAATCGGAGAGAATGCTTTCACAAACTATGCACATTGGTTTTCCTGAAGGAGTAGCAATGAATAAGAATTCATTCTCCCACAGTTCATTGGATTGACGCTTGCTATCACTTCCTGCTTTTCTTTTGCCCATTTTCTTTTTCACTGTGAAGGGCAAATTAACTGCAAAAACATGAAAAGCGTTTGTTTATGAAAAATGTATTTCAGCTTTGCTACATCATCATAATGCAGGGTCGCGATCTAAAAGCGTTTCTTGGCACTTTGGGTGTTGCTCATTAAACTTTTTGTAACTCCTACCGAGGTTTCTAAACTGGCAAATGCCATGGTGACTCACTGCTGGGGCAGACGCCTGACACCACAACGTCACACAACTGAACTAAGATACGCATATCAAACCATTACACCCGTTATTGGAAAACTGCAGTAAGGGATTTCATCTTTCGTAGTTGATCGTAGTTTGTTATAAAAACCATATTGTTACTTTCCCGGGCACAATTTGGCTGGCATCAGGTGCGGGAGATTGGGCGATCGCCCCATGAAACCTAAGAGAGTAACTTTATTCATCAGGCTTTTGTACAATTTGAAACACAATATTCGCGATATACGGCCATTTTGTCGTACATTGTCGTTTGTCACAGCAATGTCGTGAAGTATGCTTCACCTCTCTTATAGTAGAGAAGCTGTTAATGAGCCTTGACTACCAAATATTACTCCCCCTAACCTTACTGGCTGGATCCGCCCCTGGCTACCGAAAACCTCCTCAAGACCTAGTAACTGGAATCGCGTGAGTCAGCTTCGTATGAAGTGGTCCTACAAACAAGTACAGTATATTCCGAACGTTTTGACAAGCTTCAAGCTGAATATAGCGGTTTCGTCCACACTGCACACAAACGCAAGAACACATCTTCATACCTTCTCACTTTTATACGTTGATTTTCGTATCTTCTCACTTTATACGTGGCAGGCTAATAAGCTTAACAACAGTGCTCAACTACCGACCTTCCTCCAGCTCCGCACTCGGTACATCGCGTGCAATATCGCCATCACGGCAAGAAGGGACTGGCAAACGCAATAGACCACTATTGTTTTGTAAGAGTTGTTAAAACGTCACAACGCTATTTGCTGGACTACATTCCCACACGCGAAGAAAACTATACTTATATTTTTAACTACTCTCAAGCCAGATTGATCTAAAAGAAATATAGCATTGCTAGAAAGGACGTGCAAGAAAAATAAAATCACTGAAATTAATGAGGAGTGGCTTACTTTCATGTCATCAAAAGGATTCAATGCGCCACTTCTAAGCATCCAATGCGCCACAGGCTGGCCATCCTTGCTGTAGGTAGTTGATTCAATCCCGGTCCCAGTTTTTGTCAATAAGACATCCAAATATGCCAATTGTCCGTCTGCTTCCACCTCTTTTGAAAAGCTTACGTTTGAATGCACTTTGTTTAAATTATA
>JGI24021J15306_10002886_pt1 | contig 19003 bp, 9 predicted proteins | sample Ectturendosymbi1_FD_15306 | JGI IMG/M metagenome (IMG submission 15306)
ACTTGTCGGGTTCTGTTAATAAATTCCTGAAGTTTTGTGTTGTCTATTTCCCTTGCTGTTTTCTAAAAATGGCCATTAAAATTTCTCACAGCCATTTTGTTTACGTTGCATTTGTGTCAATTCTGGTTTTCCAGACTTTTGATCAAATGATATTTGGCACATTGACTTTTCCTGGAACAAGGTGGTGCGTGATGACAGTATGGGACACACAAACGGTACGCGATCAGAAAAAGTTTGAGAACCACTGTTTTAGGGTCATTTTGGCACATGTTGCCCGGCCTGGGGCCCAACCGCTAGGCCAAAGTGTTTCGCGGAAGTTTTCAGTCGATTCTAGACTCGATTCCGAGTCTTTTGAGCCTTTGATCGACTTTCTAGCGTTTCTGGTTCAAAAGTTATGATCTAAAATAAACAAATTAATTAATTAGCTAATTAGTCTGATATTTTTACTAACTAACATCATAACTTTTGAACCCGAAACCCCAGCAGGTCATCCAAAGTATCATAAGACTCGGATTGTAGCCTAGTTTCCAGTAAAATCTTCCGCGAAATACTACCACCTAACGGTTGGCGCCCAGGGCCAGGCAAAGTGGGCCAAGGTGGCCTAAAAGTCCTCCACTTCTGACGTCACTTACAGCCAACCCGCACCCCCCAAGAAAAAAATTTTTTTCGAGTGCAATCTACTAGACTGGCCGCGTGTTTTGAGAGTTTCGCCGAGTCGCTAGAGCAAATAGGAGCGGATATATTCATCCGCAAAGCCATGTGCGTTTAGGTGTTTTTTTGCCGAAAATCTCCAAAACCAGCTGGGTAATCAACACTTGACCGACGCCTACAAGAGTCTTTGCCAAATTTAACGTCCGTCTCTGTAAAGAGTAGCGCTATTGCACTAAGATTATTATGTCACTCTCTGTCCATATGCTTGGTGCTATATCTGATGTGGTTTGAGTGTTAAGCAATTGTCGTATTGAAACAGATATAGGGAAATTGCTTTATTGACAACATCCCATACTACTTGGGGCGAAACCTGTAGACAACCAACTCCAGTTTCGCTGCAAGCATGGGTCGGGGAAGTCCGGTATTGGGAACTTCTGCCGGTCGCCGGCAGCAGAAAGAAACCTGGACATTTTCCTCATATCCTGTTGAACCCTCGCGACAAACTTTTCAGGTCTAAACAGATTTAAATTGAGTTGCCGCTGATCACTGAAAAAGACTTGTTAAAAATCAGACAAGCAAATTTATGAAAATTGTTCGTGCATTTGGCTTGGTTCCGAAAGCTCCGCGCTTGCCTGAGTTAAGAGATTTGCTTTGGCTTACCTTTTTGCAACAGTGGCGGAGGTTAGTTTCTGATCCCTTCTTTCCGATAGTTCAAGTTTGTTTACGTGGTCGGCATGGTAAGAGACAATTGGCATTTTGCCTCTCTCACAACAAAGACAATTTGCCGCTCTCAACGAAACCTGAACAGCACATCAAGAAATATTAGTTGCTCGCGAAAACTCAACCACGAGCGATTAGACTCCAAGACAAACACAGGGCTTTTTGTTGGATATATCAATTGCTGCAATCGCTTTCAACAACACCATCCCTTTGACAGAACGTTTTGATGTTTCAACGGTCGTCAGAAGGCGTATGCGTTAACCTACTCCTGGAGGAAATGGTATTGGTACTGAATAAGTCGCGGCTTTTGAAAGCTTAGATCATTTTGTAATGCACAAACAGAATCGAAAAATATCCTTTGCAACTGGTTTGGACAGTATCGCATGCTTGTGATAGCCACTCAACCCTTTATTTTTCACGCAGACTTGTTGAGGCAGCGCTTCTAGTGTTACAAGTGATCAACTACCTACAAAAATAGGTATTGTTGGACAACTTCACCAAATTGTACCCTTACCAAAACATACGACATCAGTGTCTAATAATACAAGTGATTGGGTGCATTTCGTATCAGAGCATGTCTGGCTTGTATCATTCTATTGTGGTCACGAAGAAATGGTTTTACAGTAAATGATCTACAGTCACAGTATTCGAACTTGAACTGCAGCCGAAAATTTTTGGCTTGCTATTCCAGAACTATTTGCCTGTATATGGTTAGTGAGTGTTAGCAGCAATCAGCAAACTAAAACTTCCCCATCGTGGCCACTCGGAAAGTTGCTGCGAATCTTCTCCACGACTGCAGATGTCGTGTAGCGCCCGTTATTCGAGGCGTTGCGTTGGTAACCTTCTTCCTTTGTTCAATGCAGCTGCCCCTCAAATCAGCGTTTTCGCGCACCGGGAAGTCGTCTCAGCCTGAACAGCCGCCAGAGTTCAACAACCCAGACGAATCTGCGGGTTTGATATCCCCGTCTACGAGCAGGCGCCTTCTTCACAACCCCAGGTGGGCAGCTAGGTCAGCAATGCGTCTTTGCAACGTCACTCGCCTTTCGACCTGGCGCTTTTGACTGTCTGTCGCATTTTCTGAAGTTGTGCGTTTTGCGAGTGGAGACGTTTGTTGACCGTGGTGCCCTTGACGCCTTCAAGTATTTGCATTGCCGCTATTCCGGTGTGGAATGAAACCACCTCACCCCGTAATTAAGACGTCGACCGGTAGTGTCTCCCTGCGCGTCGGCAACGGATGCCGTGACTAAAAGCAACAGGAAAAGCAATAATGGATTGGTTAATCGTTTTGGCGAAAAACGCAGTTTGCTGAAGTTTCAAGCTTGCGTAACTGGCAAATTATTATCAGTTATAGGGCGGAAAATAATAGACTATCAATGCAGTTTTAATCGCGGATTGTTCTCAGCTTGTTCAGTAACTTTCTCGGGAGTGCGGGATCATTTTAACAACCAACATTGTGTGCATTGCAGTCTCGTCGGTCTCACACCCAGAAGCGATCGCGTAACCTACGAAGAAATTCTGCAAATTGTACAAGAAAAGGACAGAAAATTAACGGACATTCGACTCGAAGCGCTGACTTCACAGCACCAACTGCATCAACTCCAAGATCAAATTGCGCAAATGCAGGTTGACCAGTCTAGAACACTGTTGATGGAAATCGCGTAGTTATTTTGAGTGTATTCACGTTTCAAAACATTAAGTTCAGGAAAACAACTGTCTTATCTGCGCGGATTGTTATCAGGTCTTCTTCACCTGGAGATGCTAGGAGCACAAAACTTTCTCCGTCAAGTTTTGTTTTCCACAGAGTTAGTTAGTTTTGTCAAAACACAATATGGTAATTCGCTAGAATGGCATTTGAGCAGAAGTCGTTGTTTTTTTCGAAACAATAGCCGCTACAAAACTTAGTCAAGAAAATTTAAATTATGGTTCGGCGGTAGACTTCTACACAACATTGCACTCAGAAAAAGTGTCAGGTTTTACCCTTTTGTCGTATTGTTCTCCCTCGGCCGTCGTATATAACAGAGAATGTGTGCATGTTCAGCACGAGATGCAACTTCTTCGCATGGAAAACGAGCGGTTACGGGAAAGTTGCGGCCAAAACAGCGGAGACTACATCACTTCAGTCCCGCCGCGAAGCTCATCAAAGCGGCCGCGCGTTCCGTCTGACTTGTCGCTCTTCCACGCGACTGCCGGTTCACACAATCAACCGAAGCCGCAGAACGGGACGGTTTCCCACTCAGCCCTGCCGCAGCTAGGTAACCGTGACTTGTTTGAACACTCGTCGGAGCGTTGACGTTGACCTTCATTGGAGACCTTGTCATGTTTAATAATTGCCATTAGAAAACAAGTGTCCGTAGGTGGGTTGTGTTTATTTGTCGAGAAAATTTTTCCAGTGTAGCCGTTGCAGTAGGTATGGAAAATGCACGTGTTGCTTTCATTATCAACATCTGGAAAAAGCAAATAACACTGCTGCGCACCAAACACGCGGTGTTCATTGCAAAGCAGCCGCTTTTTTGCAACTGCCGATTCCCAAACTTTCTCTGACCGTGTACCCCTTCAGCATTTCGACAGATGAACATGTACCCCTAAAATTTCTTATGAAGAAAAAGCTGAGTAAAATAACAAAAATGCGCTGAATGTTTAATATAACTTTTAGATTTTAGAAATATAAGGGTAGACTCCGTTTTTACATCTCAAAGTCAATATATTCAATAACAGCATATAATGATTTTTGAAAATAATATTCACTGGTATATGTATAAATATTTGAAAATAAATAATATATGTTTTTCCCTTCTAATGGCAACCTCAAATGTACCCCTTCAGATAGGCAATTTTACCCCTAGGGGTAGGGGTACATGCACTCCAGGTTGGGAAACCCTGGTCTAAGGCAAAACTTCGTGCAAAAAACGCAATGATCCTGCCACGACGAAATAAGATCAGGTCAGTACTTGCAGGCCCCGTTCAACTGGTTGCGTGATGGTGCACTCGGCTGTTTCAGACTGTTACAAGTTGCACCGGCTGCTCTCTCCGAACGGCGACGAAGATGGAGCACAAATGAGGTTTGTTGTGCGAACGTCCCATCCTTCCAGATCTCCAACACAACACTGCCATCCAGCGACCGTAGTGATCGGTTCTGTACCGGTGCCGCGAAAGACTACGTGGGACGATCTGGATCAAATGACAAGCGAAATCTTTTTGGTGAGAATAACACCTTTATTCAACAGCTTGCCAGTGTAACTTACAAGCGCATCAATTACTGACGTTTAGTTGTTTTGCGACAGGAATATTGCCGCTGTGTGGACGGTGAGTGTCGTCTCGGCTTGTCTACATCGAGCATTGCTTTCTACAAAGTTGGGGAACAAACTAGGGTCCCAGGCTCCCTCCCTCCTGAGCTGTTACCTTGCGCTTTCATCATCGGAGAAGTTAACACGGTCGAAATATCTATGAAAGGTAAGGTTGTTTTCTTATTGTTATGCAACGAGACTGAAAAAGTATGGTAATTAGTTTTCAAACAGTTGTAATCAATACGCTGTCCATGCATGAGTTGTGTGCGGTCAGTGCTTGCAGCGTTTCCTTGTTTTACCCCGATGCACTAATATTTTCAAGAACTACAGGGTGTGGACAAAGTTTCATATCAAATCACATCTTCCCAACAAGTTTCATTCCCAATGTTGCTTAGTTACGTCGAACTACTTAATTTTTGTTTGCCTTTTTTCCGACTAATTATTAATACACACAAACTCTGCCACGTATCTATCACGGACTTGACAATAATTAGGCATCAGGGTCACATGCCTACATGCAGTACGTGGCTAATGCATTTTATCTGCACAACTGGTCACACTCGATCAACTGTTATTTTTGCATGTTAAGGAAGAGGATATAACGTGCACTCTATCAGATTAGTGAACCTATCTTAAAATCTAAAACCTAAGAATAAAACCGTGATGCCGCTAAGGAAGAAAGAAGTGCATTAGGTGCAGACTCATGATAAGAAAATCATTGCATGTAGCAGCGTGGTAGAAACCAGGAAAATTGTGCACGCAATAACACAACGTTACCAGAAAAACGGAATGAGTTTTGTTGAATGATGGCCCCACCCTTGGTTGTCTTGTACCACAATATTATTAGTTGTTTCAAGGGTGCAGAATTAGAGCATCAGTATCAGTCTCGCCATGATGCCTTCTCAGAATCATAACCACCAAAGAACTTAATCACAAAACATAGAACCGAACACCTCGAATGCAGTTTGCAAGGGCATATATTGATCATTAAGTTGATCGATTAATGTTGCACATGAAGCAACCGGAGCCTCGTGTGAGGTTGCTTGGATGCTTACCAGACACAGAAAGCAATTCTTAGACGCAGAAATATTTTAATGATGTTTTTAGATGCAGCCGCATGCTGACATCGAAAAATCACCATTGGAGAACGTTTCAATGCTTAGTCAGTGAATTCTGTCGTAGGGTGTGCCTACCGCACTTCACCAAAATTTTGTCATCAACAGTAGAAAATTTGGTTAACATCTGCAGAAAATGAATATTCCTTCGTGGTACGGCTCGCGGTTTATGATTTCGGAGGGACGTGGCGCATCGAATAAAAGCTACTGGATACCGCTGCTTAATAATGGTTTTCTGTGAATTTGAATTGTAATATTGGGGTCAGTTCACCTAATCTGTTTTTTTCACTTTTGTCAAATGGGTTTTAACTTGCTCAAAAAATGCAATTCGTCTAGTTTTATGCTTGAAATTTTGCGTTTACAATACCACATATTCATGGCTTTGGAAATTTAACTGCTGCAAACCCTCCTTTAAACTTCAGCTACTGCCACCAAGTTTCGATGAAAATGTTGAAACAAATGCAGAGAGCAACTGCCTTGTCCATTTACAAACTTAATTGTGATAACTCTGCCTTTTTTCAGATGCTTCCTGTGGAGCTGTTGATCTGATGGCTTTCACAACACTTGTGCCTAAAGATGTGTTGCTATCTTACGTAAATACTGTGATGCATTACAAAAAGGTCATGCTGCATGGTCCGTCTGGTACAGGAAAAAGCTTCTTAGCTCAAAGGTTAGAAAACAGTTTAATTCTTACCTGTGTTTTAACGAACGTATTAATTAAGTCTTTATCTAATTAGTGTTCGCACAAACACAACGTTTGATACGGAATCATGACTGGTAGAATGAAATGGGGTTAAATGGTAATGCTGCTTTATGAAAACTAAAATTTTGTTGAACGTAGTTGATAGCTTGATACATAGATTACATTATTTACGCAGTATCGTATAAGAGCCTCCAAAATGGTTAACGTTACATTTTTGGACCCAATGAAAAATGCTGTTTCAATAAACAAATTATGTTTGGCAGCTTGGCTCAGCACATTGTGACAAGAACAAAGAAACAAGCATCAACTGGAAACGCCATTTACGTCTATGATGCTAAACAGCATGGAGAGCAGGTTTGTTGGACGCTTATTTTTCTGTTAAGCTGTTGTAAGCCTGTGGTGAAAGATAATTCTGGTAACTGAAGAAGCTGGGTGAGAACCATTTATTGATTTCTGGTTTGCTTCTTGCCTAGTGTTAATGTAGATATACTTTGAAATGGCTTTTGTTGTTTTGCAATTGTATCATTTAGTGGTGGTAATTGTTATGTGAACATGTCATGATGCAACGCTTTTCAAAGTTGTCCTCCCCTGCATGAAGGCTGCCGAGTTGCATCCCCCTGTTTGGAGCAGTTCATTGTAACCGTCCCTAAAAACAAGTGCACAATACCCCAACGCCTATACTGTACGAGTTGCCATCACGTTTGCCTGAACTAAGTCTGCTGTGCGCAGGAACTTCACAACTACTTGAAGAACGTGTCAGACATGTGTCAATCGCTTGACCGCGGAAGCTCGGACGCCATTCCTCGCGTGATCATCGTCGAAAACGCGCACTTGCTATCTTCCTTGAAAGAGATCTTCACGCCACTTGTAAACCTACCTGATGACGCGCCATGCCCGTACGTAATCGGTAAGTTCCACACCTAGGACATGGCCTCATTTTCAAGCTGTAGTTTTACAGCAAAGGTTTTTCAACATTTTGTCTGTATTCTAAAACGCAGTAAAACAACTCAAAAAAACAAAGAAAGGTTTCCCACCTAAAGCGTTTTATTCTTGGCTGTTTGAAAAAACTTCATGCTGCCTGCAATCAAAACCTGATATGGAATCCAGAATCCCGAGGCAGGTGAAGATGAGTACTGTTGGGTTTTTTACAATTTTCGCATAAACAATATAGTGATTTACCGCATTCTTACCCGTAATTGTTCTTAACCTGCTCAGAACAACCAGGAGAAAAAATTCTGAACAATTTGTGATGTCCGCCTGTGTCAAAGTTGTCTACATCTTGAAAGGTTTATGTTGCAAAACTTAANCACTCAAATTAGAATTTNTTCAAATTGAGATATAACAAGCATACTAAAAGAATCTTCATTTACTTTTATTTACTTTTCAAAACAACGTACAAGCGTTTCTTTTCCATGCATAAAACTTTTTTCAGAGATGTCGAGAAACAAACAACCCAAGAAGTTTCGCCTGTTGCGTATTTCCAACATCGGCCGGTTACTTTGGTGAAAATACACATGCTTTCAATAAACAAATTGGCAAGAGGAATAAACATTGGAAATAACTTGGTACAACCTTGGGGCATTATCACAAATGAGACCAATCTTCTGTGGTCAGGGTCGATTGATCTTTTTCGTGAACAGAATATTTGCCTATCTTTTAGCGGATCAATTAAAATCTATTAGAAACAGTAACGAAAAGCCACAAAATCAGTTTGTTTTTAATATACTACGCAATAGAGTTTATACTACGCAGTAGAGTTTATATTCGAAAAACCGACACATGGAAAGGCTAAACACAGCTACAGGCTGCCGTGTAGGTGATTAAGTTTTTTACCAACAATTTCGATAGTATGTCTTGTAACTAACATAATCTGGTCAAGATTCTTACTCAAGTCTTTCTTTTCTAACCCACTTCGTTCGGGAGAGTGACGCTGGCAGCACCTTCATGAGGTCGCGAAACACCCACGTTTTGAACTCCGATGGACTAGCAAGACGTATTCTCCAAATAGAACTTGTTTAATTGCAACACGAACGCGGGCGTATGATACAAGCCGAGCATGCAAGAACGACAACTCTCCGTTTTATTTCTCACAGGAACAATTCTTCAAGGCAAGGTGTTCGAGAAAATCGGCGAGGAAGGTTGCACCGATTTCACGTGGATGTCATGCACAAACAGCAGTGCCCATGTGAAAGATTACCTCTCGAGACACCTCAGGTGAATGAGGCAATGACCTTGAGCACGCTGAAGCTTGATGTTGCCCTTCAGTAGCTTCTTTCCAGCTAAATATGAGACTTAGCTGTTGCTGCATTTGGTTTGTTAACGAAGGATCTGACTTCGTGTCGAAGCAGCTGCACTGAGTTCGAATACATTTGTCAGTTGATAGCAGTTTGCAATCCGCAGGCAAGTAATGACGTCGTAACTGAATAAAGGTCTGAAACAACAATACGGAATAAATCTCTCGAATTGAGCGAAACCATCACTTCTCAAATGTCCATACCTGTGTCGGTCATGTCTTCGTTGACGTTTAGTAAAGTTTTGAAGTTTAGCGAAGGCCCATAAGTTCACTTATTCAAATAAACAATCGCAAAAATTAGGTGAATAAACAAATTTGAGGTTGCGTTTATTTGTATGGTCCGTGGATATCTTTAGCGCTTCCGCTTACAGCGTCCGATAAAAAAAGGAATCAGAGGATCAACATTTAAATTCGAAGTTTCATAGGAGAAACGCACTTGTGGAAATACGCGGCATTGTTTTGCTTCTGTGACATAACAATGTCGTTTGCAGGCGATCTGTGATCGAAAGCGAGATAAACAACCAGCAGAGTGGCGACGACTTTCAAAACACGTTGAGAGTCATCACGTGGTTGCCTCTCTGCTGGCACCACGTGAACAGATGTCTCGAGTCGCAAAGCTCAACTGACGTCACAATCGGTAAGCACACGACACCTTGTCATTCTCTCACGTCTTTTGTGCGGGCTGTCACTGCCGACTGAGTCTGTTTGCTCATGGCAGCAAGTCTGACAGTTTTATTGAACTGTGTGCCCGAGTCATTACACGTGGAAGTTCCCTCATAGATCATACCAGTTCGCTGTTGCAGTGAGTGCAACCAGTGACTGTTGTGTTAAAAAATATAGGGCTTTGTCAACAACCCCACTTGGGCGTAAGGCTTTTGTTTTTAGCGCAAAATGTACCAGTTAAAAACTGAGTCGAGATAAAATTATTTCGAGAGAAAACTCTTTGAAGTATGTTTTCCTTTTTTTTGTTTTTATCATATGTTTAAAAAAAATTTTCTGGTCACAGCAAAATTTGGGCGCACTGTTCCCGAATGCCCCCCCCCGCCGTAGCTAGGGCTCTGTACGGCACACCCCAGATTTTCGTATGTTGTAATGATATTTAGCCGTTTGCTATACTCGCTCGAATATTGTTGCTGTACATTGTTTGCCTTTGTCACGAGGAGTTTTTGTTTCTAGGTCCTCGGGTTTTCACATCGTGCCCTTCGGACTTTTACGCGTCGTGCACGTGGTTCGTGCAAATTTGGAACCACGTCATAGCACCTTACGTCATCGCCGCTGTGAGACGCATTCGTCAATCACAGAGGAGCGACACATCGCCAACAACTTGGACTGACCCAACAACATGGGTCACTGAAAGGTGAATACAGCTTAGCAAGAGTTGAAGATTCTGATAAGCAAAGTGCAACGCCAATAAACGTTTTTCGCAAATCACCACAGAAGTTTTCCTTCTTGAATCTGTGTAAAAGTAAAATTAGAATAGTGGCAGAGGCTCAAATATCCGAACTGCCTGAGACACTTTTTGCGAATTTCCGACTCTTTCAGAAATTATTCTTGTAACATTGCCTCCAAAAAGCATATACTGTATAGGTAGAAGAGTGTTCGGTATGCGCGAGAGGCGATTGCACATCTTGCTGCTACTCCGTGTCCAGAAACAGGTGGTTGCCTTGTGGCAAAAGAAAGGTAGTAACTAGATTTTTCTTGTAGCTAGTAATATTTGATAGCGTCTGGAGCGTGCTGGGTGTGTGGCAGAACCTCTTCGAGAGAGAACGGTCGCTTCGAGGAACTCCAAAGAGAACGGGACCAAGATATAGGTTCACTGAGTTGCCCAATGTCCAGCCGTGAATAGACAACATTTCGCATTCCCAAGGGAGTCCCAAGGAAAGGCGGCATCAGGCTCAGTTGTGGGAACTGCCAGATTGGAGAAATACTTCACACCTGCTTATCGGTTCCCCCATACCTAGACTGATTGCCTTGAAATTTCAGTTTCCCCGTATGGAAGACTATTTGGTTCATAACTGGAGCCATCTCAGGCGCCACCTCCCTTTTAGGAGTGGATCTGGGAAGAATAGCTTAGTTTTCCAAACACTGCAGAACTCCCAGACTGGAGCCCGTCACTGTTTGCAGTTTGGCGTCAAGCCCACGATTGTGGAGCGTTTTGAACAAGTCTCGTAGACCTTTGTTGAAAAGCAATAAGAGAAATGACAATACCAATTGACTGCGCAAGGTTTGCTGATACGAAATATATGGAGATTAGAGCCTAGTTTGCAGTCGATCTTAGTCCTAATTGATAATGATGCTACCACTCCGTTGGCGTTGCGTTAAACGTGCGATTCACCACGAACGGGATGTGCACGAAGAACAACACCAATATATATGTGGCACGAACAAGCAGTAATAGAGTGATCATGGCATGTGATCTCCATTGTTGCTTGCTGCCACAATGTGAAGCGTTGCGCACTTGCCGCTCAGGCTACAATAGTGTTTGTATGTAAGAGTTCCAGGAAAACAGCTTGATTAAATTTGATTTTACAGTAAATCGTGTCAGTTTTTTTTTAAACAACGCAATGTTAATTCAAGACCGTCGTTTCCACAATGCTGTTGAAGATTTAAGCATTATCTTGCTGTTTTCTGTTTGAATGCAGGAATGATTTACCGAACAACCTCCACAATCATTTTATAACGAAGTCCCAGCTCGGCTTTAGATTAAAGTTCACCATTTTTCGCGATTTTTAAAAGCTTGCTAAAAATTAAGTTAATATCATCGCCGAACCGATCAAGTTACAAAACTTGTTTCGCAGCTTTCCTTGGAACGCAAGTGACATGGGATGCGACAATACGTTGCGCCTGAAACAAATCTCGGACGAAGACTTGAAAAGTCCTCCTGTGCCTCCTCGAAACGATTCGTTAACTTTAAAAAATTCTGCGCCACGTGACTCAACAACGAATCAAAGAACGTCGCTGCCTGGTCACGTGATGTCAATGAACAATCCAAACAACATTCAATCTGTCAATGACAGCTCCGTTTCTTCTGCGCCCAGAAACTCTAACGCGTTCCTGCAGCGTAAAGCTTCTGAACAGTCACTTGACGTCAGAGGCCAGCCTGACATCGACACAACAGTCTGGCACCGGCAGGACAGCCCTTCGCCGTCTCCAACAAAAACGGCCATGTCTGTCGCTAATCGTTACCCCAGATAACGTCTCCTTAGTTATCACTCAGAACCGTGTGCAGGTTTGTTGAAGGGCATGTGGTCAGCGGCAAAAATAGGCGATTGTGTAACTGGATGCTGATCAACGCTCTGTGCGTTCTGAACAAATCGGAACTCGGCTGCAGCGCGAAAGAATGCTATACTCGGGGCGTCGAGTTGAGCTTGGGACTGACGGAGGGAGCAAGCAAGGTAAACTACAACGCAAGTACTGCAAATGACCTTGAAGTTTTGTCTTGCGTGATACGGTCGAGATGGTTGTTGCTTTCACTGGTTGGTAGTGCGACTCACCCCTGATGTATAGGCTAGAAAGACGAACAAAAGTTTCACTCGTACTTTACCCGATGTGCGGTGATTTTATCATTGGCACGAACGCGTGAATTCATCCCATGCATGCACTCATATATTTTCGCAATGGCTGCCACAGTGGATGTAATTATTGATGTTTTGCTTGTGTTGCTTGCGAAAAGGAAACATTCTTTCCGATTTGTGTTGCTTCTTTTTCGCTAGGAGGCGGTTGGTGGTTTTCTTGTTAAAATCAAGAATATAGTTTGGTGCGTAAACGTAAAAAAAGCATCTGAAATCTTGTAAAAAATCATACAAAAATTATGTAAGCCAAGTTAAACATATTTTTCCAATGATACTTCAATGCATAAGTTGACCGACTGCGCATTTGCCGCGACTGCATTCCAGGTTGGCAGACACAAATTTTTTTCAATTTCATTTCTTGTCCTGTATGACAGTCAGAGACCAACACAAGAAGAACTGGTAAATTAGCTTCAGGTGAAACTCGAAACTCGCTAGCCGCCTCTCGCGACCACGCCTTTCCACTGCTGTTGTTAATCCTCGTAAATAGTCTTAACATACGCCCTTTTTATATTTCGTTTTCGTCGCTTGGTGGGCTTGATCAAGCTGTCATTCATTACTGTATGGTTGATGTTGATCTCGCAAGAACAAACAGCTTAAACTTTATGGGCAGTCGGCTGCATTTATACCATTACTGTCGTGATCAAATTTTTTTTGCAAGGCTCTGTCGTAAGACCTGTTGCTTTTGCGTAAAATAGATTTTATCTTAATGACGCATTCGCCGTTTTTTTCGTTTTATATACAAGCAATGGTTAGAAAATGATCTGAAGTTGCACGTCACTAATTGAATGATCGCTGCAGCAGAAAAACGAAAAACTGTCGATGTTAGTGATCCGTGGCTGTTCATCAGCAGTCATTTCTCCAGACTGCAGAAGGACTAGCAAACATACTTCGCGACCAGGAATTGCGGACTTCCCAGAGCTCTACACATATTTTCCAAATTTTATTTTCAGCCGTCTTGAATTGCTCTGCCTCAAGCAGTTGAGATCTGCTGAAATACGCAGTGAAGCAGGGGAAACCAGGCAGTTGCCTCCCGAATTAAAAAAAAACTGTTTTGTTGTTAGGTACAACATCAAGTCACAACCTTTTTCCCACCCCGAATATATCAGCCGGTTGCGGCCCTCCTGTGATGTTAAAAAGCGCACTCTCCTACCTCAAGTCTCGTTTTACTCGTCGTGGGCCATAGATTGATCGAATTTGGCCTGGATTGCTAACATTTATCAGTAAGGATATTTATTTCATTTGCATAGGGAAGGTAAAGAGCTCGTAGACAGCTGATGTCGATGCTAGAAAGGAAGCTTTCAGTGACCTGGGGACCTGAATTCTTTTTTAAATAAACCCCAAAAACAAAATTTAAACAAAATGGTATTTTACAACGACAGCACTTGGGCAACACAGATTATTTTCACATTCCATGCAAACCCTATAATCACTGGTGACGCAAAACTGTTTCCGGAGAAAAATCTTTACAAGCAAATGTCCCGTAAATTTTCAAAAGCTGGTGTTTCTTAAACGGTGAGTTGTCAAATTGTTTATTGCCACTAAACATTTTTAATAAATTCACGGAACACTTTGCAAATTTTAAATTGTCGTGTGAAATGCATGACATTTTCCAGAGGACATTTCCGGTGCTTCGCACATTTCAGCATTCTAAAAGATCTGCGTAAACATGATAACTCGAATCAAGTCTTGGAATTTAGAAAATTTGCCGCAATTTAATAATTGCCGACTTGATTCTGCTCGAGTGAATTTTTGTCGCTGGTCTTCGACCACAGGAATTCCAGGCAATGAAGTTTTTCAATGTATGGCAGTGAATCACCATGAGCTATGCACCGATATTTCTCAATTCTATTTTCCAGGATAATAGCATGTTTATGTACTTTAACGAAAAAGATCGGTGCTTTAATCGAAACAGCGAATTAAAAATAGTATAACAGTGAAAAAGTTACAGATTTGAGTCTTCGGAAAAGGTCTTGGTCTCCGAGTTGAGTGTGAATTAGTATTTGAAAACATTTCAAATTAAGCTACAGCAGCCTGTCAACATCAGAGCTCCTCATTCTTAGCAAGCCGCAGTATTGCATTTGAGTCGATGTGCGTTTGCGACGAAACACCACCTGGCGTCGAGAAATGCTTGTTTCATTTTCCATATCAGGGCAGCTCAACAGCTGTGCATTAGCTCAGGAGCAAATTTATACTTTTGAAGTGAAAACAGTGTTTGTGACTTCAGCACGACACACACCAAATGTTGGCCAATAGAAGTTTATTGAAGGATACCGAGTGCTCCGCACTTTTCATTTTATTGAGACCGATCACGTGCAATGCACTGCAGGATGCTATTCGTTCAAGCCAAAGAACAGAAGCCATGGATTAAAAAGCTGATCTTTCAAAAACTTTTGAAAGCCCGTTGTTTTTACGGATGTGACAATTTTTTTGTGGAAACACTGCAAATCGACCGCCTGAGGTCGTGGGGTTAAACGGAGAAAATTTTAGCAGAATATTTGGGTGGCAAACAGAACGTCAAAAATTTAACTGCATCCATGTTTGTTGTTCAGTTCATAACTACATGGCACTTCCGTCGAACAGAATTTCGCATTCACCAAAGTAAAAACGTGACGAAATCGCTGCTCGCAACGTCTTGCTGTGAGATGCCGACTTCGAGAAAACCAAGCACATTCCACACCCAGGAATCCTGACATCGCACATATGCTTTCAAATGATCTCTTTTGCTGTGAATTAGGAGTAGGTTTTGCATAGAAGTTCTGCGCGAAGACCATATTCAGCGACGGGGCTCATAAGCTTGCAGCGAATCAGCTGAATGCTCGAATATTGTAACTGGACAAAACCGTTTTTCGCATTCCACAGAAGTGTTCTCTAACTTCCAGCCAGAACCGAAACATCTTCATCCACTGCCGCGCGCAACACAGGAGGGCCGCTAGCGCCCCCTGCCGGTGAAAGGGGTCGAAACGTTGTTGAGATGGGAACCCCCAACTCTGATTCACGTCTCGTCGTCACGGTAACGATCGCGTTTCAACTGACGAACAGCATCCCTGTGCTTCTTGTAATCCTGACCATTAAAAAACAAACGATGGGGAGAATGACGAGAGCTGACCGTGCGTCCTGCTGTCTTCGCTCACTAACGAGAGGCACATATAACATTTGGGTCGATTTTTTACTTCGTCGAATTTTGAAACCCTTGCGTGAGACTAAACTCAGTAGATTCTGCTAATCTATGTCAACAAACATACTAAAATTCGAGGTCGAAGATAATAAATGCTGTTGCTGAAAATAAGTCTGCCATCATCAGTTCATCTGTTCATCTGTTCATTTGAGCCAAAAAAGCTGAAAGGGCATGGACAGTGTGTTTGGACAATAGCTTAAGGCTATGTACGTAGTCGTACCTTCCATTTATATAAGTTTAACTGTAATTCCCTTCAAAAAGCATTTCCTGAAAATTGAGGTGAACGCTCTTGCCCAAGGAGCGCTAAGGCAATTCACTCAGTGTCCTTGGATCGCACACCCAAGCTTCCAATTGAGAGCGGACACTCTACCTCTGAGCTATCGCTGCGAGGCCCTAGGCCAGGGGTTCCAACCTTTTTTTATCATGTACCCCTTCAGCATTCCGACAAATAAGCATGTACCCCTACAGCATTTCAACAGATAAGGATGTACCCCTTCAGAATTTTGACAGATGAATTGTACCCTTAAAATTTCTTATGACAAATATTTTCTCATGATTTTTCACAGATATATTTAACAATATACATGTAATGACTTTTGAAAATAATATTAAGTGATATATGTATGAAGATTTGAAAATAAACATCATGTAAATATATTTTTACCTTCTATCGCTAACCTTAAATGTACCCCTTCGGATAGGCAAATGTACCCCCAGGGGCACATGTACCCCAGGTTGGGAACCCCTGCCCTAATCAACTTGTGAGGCTAATCAACTTGTGAGCCGTGAGCCCCCCTCTCCCACTGCTACGAGGAACAAATGGAAAAGCGTTAATCAATGCGCGCAAAGTCGAAAATGACGATATTGACGCTCTAAATGTGCGGTCAATGAAAAATTATAAATCATTATTAGAGTGCCTCACGATCATTGTGCATAAGCTGCTACTTTAGACGCGAAAAAATTCATTGACAAGTAATGGTTGATATCGTACTTGTTGGCGGGCGGGAACAGGGTATCCAATTTTTGCAGGCAAACCAACCCCATACGTCAAGGTTAAATGTTTGACAAAACACATGGCCTACGTTTTTTGTAAGTTTCACATCTGTTTTTTCTTATCTGTGCTCAGAAAAATCAAACACACTGCACATATGTGTAGCGGCATAAAGACGTTGAAGCACAATTCCAGGACCACGTTACACAACTTGCTTGGCACGGCCATAAAATCTCGCACACGAGCAAAACGCGTCAAGTAAAACGACTCAAATGGTTGCAACTGCTAGGTTCACGATTCACGTGTTTGTTACTTTTTCAGACTATTAAGGATCGAACATAACGAAATCGTGGCGTGAAAGGATGGGAGATTTTGAAACAGAACCGTAGCAACGGAGCTTTCAATAGCGGGCTTTACATTTGCGCAGGTGGACTTCACATTCTGAAATTTTGATAAAATCTCCACAGATTCATAGTGTTCCATATTAAAATTTGGAGGGAATGAGCCCACCACAGACCCCATGGCGACAGGACTGGTTCAAACTTCCCTTATGCTTATGGTGTTAGTATTGAAATACTTACAAAAAGCTACAATCATCGAATCAAGTAAGGCTGAATAGAGCCCAGTAAACAATTAAAAAGTTTTTTTTTTGCTCTTCATAAAAATCATATAGCAATTCATTAAAACTTGTTTGCCTATGTTTGTCACTTCAATGCACCGACCACCGAACACCTATATTGGGCAACCTCTCCTAGAACATTGCGACCCTCTGCTTCGTTTTCATTTCTTATGAATCTTGAAAAAAACTTTCTCCTGAGCAGTTAGTGATCATCAAGCTAAGAAGTAAGGGTCCGCGTGGTTGGATAAACTAAAAACCACTAAAGCATAATCAGACCCAAACGCGTTTTTGTCATTTTCTGCTGTCACCCTTTTGTTGTCTCTTTGGGGCAGAGTTATGTTGTTGCCAGTTGGCAAAGTGACTTTTGCTTGCGATTCAAGCTCATTAAGATCTTCTTGCACTAGCTTAGCATGGGAGCTGTACAAACTTGCGCAAGTAGCCTACTCAATAGTAATCTGAGTTCTGAATGACTTTGACAAAAATTAAAATGGAAAAAATAACATTTAAAAGTACCAAATGAGCTGTACGTAATAGAAACATTAACATAACTACAGCATTGCTCTGATGAAGCAACTATGTGTTTATTATAGGAGAAAGCTGTTACAGTCCTACACATAGCTGTTATCTGGAGGAGCACAATCTTAAACTTCGATAAGGTGAATTTCAAACGCGAACAGCCACAAGTTCTTTCGCCTGATTTACACGTAACAATCGGTGCGATTCAGCAAACAGAGGAAACAGTCTACGTGCTTTGAGTGTATCGACTCAATCAGGGCTCCTATTGCTGTTTTTTTCACCCCGATCTGTTTTTTTCGAGTGCATCTGACTGGCTGGGTTTATCCCGTTAAATATTTTTTTGAGAATATGAATTTGGGAATTCGCTACAGTAAATCTAATAGATCTTCCTGTCATTACAGTGTTCGCATGCGATCATCAGGTGAAAAAAGTTCTCATATTGGTGAAACAAAGCATGTACAGTCAGTGTTGCACCCTCACACCAGCATCAATATCTAATACTGTTACGAACTTGCGCGCGGCTTTCGGCCGCTTTGCCTCAGGCCCTCTTGTGGCCGTTTTTGTTCTTGCTGGTGGGGAGCGCTGGTTGTAGCGGAAACGCACGAGGTTTCCCGGAGAGAATTTCAAAGTTAGTGTATAGGGCTGGAGAAGGCATATCTTTGGTAACGGTTTCCACCGTGTTAGTCTGTGTTTATCGGTTTCCAGACGGTTTCCATCGTGTTGTGTTGTGACGGATTTACGATTTCCCCCGTGCTTTGTCCTTTCGTGACGTCTGTGTTTTAGTCCGTGTGCTGTTTTGAGACAGTCAGGGTCGTGTTGTACAGTTTCTCTGCCGTTTTGTGTTACTTCTGATTAATGAGGCTTTGTCCTCACTGCGTGTTGGCAGCTCAGAGTTAGTAAGTCAGGCAGGTCTGTTTGTCGCATGGATTACTCAAGATAGTTACGGGACTACAGATTAGCAGGATTGCGTTCGTGGTGTGAGAACCATTAACCAAACCTTCCCAAACCCCAGCCCTCAAGGCCTTTAGCACCGTAGGTTTCCTACAATACTAAAGGTTGCTTGCGATTGGACAAGTCAGTCATGCAGTTGCATGTACAACAAAAGTAACATGAATAAGTAACAAACGATTACGTGAACAATTGAAAGATTTACAGTTTGGTGAACTACATGAAAGATCATTGTCTCAGATGCCAATTGAAGGAATTGAATATTGATGAAACAATGTTTTAAGAATGAATGTTTAAACTTTTTGGCTGCCTATTGTTGAGTTCGCGTTGCATCCTCAACATGAAACGTCTCGTGACTCTGAAAAACAAACAAAGGAAGACTTTAAATGCAAACCAAGAAAACGACTTAGAAGCTT
>JGI24021J15306_10002887_pt1 | contig 19003 bp, 9 predicted proteins | sample Ectturendosymbi1_FD_15306 | JGI IMG/M metagenome (IMG submission 15306)
AAAATTTCCTAGTTTAATAACACATGTACTCCTACAATTAGTGAGAGATACCATCAATGGAGTATGTTACCAGTAGTGTTTCCTTCTAAGGTGCGTAAAACCAGACAATTTGCGCAGTGTTATCTCATTCTGGCACACTTCCAACATTCTAAATATAATATGGTATATAGAATATATATATCGCATAGCCCTTTTAACGTTGGGAACGCTTCACAGTTTGTGTGTCTGCATGGTTTCGCTGGTCCATGTGCTTCGTGCGCAACAAAACAAACATTCACTCAGTGTAGAATTTTCTTAGAAGGAACACTGGTTACCAGCGTATTGAAAAGGGTCTTGAACAACAAAAAGGTCGTCTAAATGTTAATGTTTGCGTTGCCGAAGAAAATTTGGAAGAGGAACTACAATGAAATTAGCATTCGATTATCGCTTCAATTCAAATACAGTATAAGTACACTCATATGATTTTGTTCGTAACACAAGGTCTCTGGGTTAGTATTGTACAGATATGTTTTTTGGTGTGCAATCTAGGTTTATTTGAAGTCCTTGAATGGGAGCCGCAAAGCGTGGTGTTGTTTGGTTAAAATCGTTTAAATCACTCAAAACGAGTCAGTTTCCTTAACCTGTTCTGGCCCACCAAATGCGGTCATCAAAAAACTATAATTTTAAAATTTCTTATGACAAAAAGGCTGAGGAAAATNAAAAAANACATATTTACCAANAGCCATATAATCATTTTTCAACAATAATATTCACCATGGGCGNCCNCAGGGGAGCAAAACGANCATTTTCCCCCTTGGAAATTCGGACTAAGTATCAAAAGTTTCTAGAAAATATAAAGTCAACATTTTAATTCCCATGAATTGATTTAATTCTTGCATTGACAGTTTTTTTTGCCGGTATGGCACTCACACTGCACAAGAGCCGGAGGCAGGTTGCGAAACTTGCGACGGATTGTTCTATCGTTGGTATCTATTATGCAACAATAACATGGCAACAAATCTTCAAAGATTCAGTTTAAGTAATTGCAAGGTGTTTAGCCCGCATGTGACTGTTGAATGAAGATATCTGTGGCAGGTAATGCAGCGAGACAGTGACCGCAGATAGCAGAAAGGCACGTAGTTTTAGACTGTGTGAAAAAAGCATGGATGAATCTGTAGCAATGATTCCACAAGTTCGAAAAATCCGTTGTTAGTGGGAGACTTTGAGTGTGAACCTGGGTTTAGTTTTTAAGTCATAGACCAAATTGTTTTTAAATCCAAAAACAATAATTACGTCCATTCGGTTACAAACCTGAACACATGGGCTGGTGAATACTGTTACGGCGAGTTTTAATACGATGGAACAAATTACCGAAATATATTAGCGAAAAAATGACAGGTGTAGACAATTTGCCTTGAGTGAATAGCTTAATCAAACTACGCTTATGTAGGCTTTTTTTCACACAGTGTGAAACTGCGGAACTTGTTAGAATGCGTCTATGCAGGTTTGTGGGAATACATCGTAAAGCTTTATTTCTGACTTTTGAGTGAGTACTGAGTGCAAAGCTACAGTTGTCTGTGGCGACGTTTCATAAATCATCTGCTAGATTTTTTAAAGCCTGTATGATATTCTAACTTCAGTGACTTGTCCGATAGTCGTGTCAACATACCGGTCTACTTGTCCGGTTTATGTATGATGACTATGAGCATTCCCCATGAAAAAATTAAAAAAAAATCATAGACAAGCAAGGTTTTTCAAAGAGTGATTGATCGCTTCGGACGAAATCTCAGACGTTTGCAGCTCTTGTTTCTAAGTGACGCTAACAAGGATTGCTAGGTAAAATAAAATGGTAATTTGTGTTTCGTTAGTCGTAATGGCAATACTTGCGTGAAAAAGGTACCCTGTTTTGAAAATCTGCAGATAGCCCATGGTGAAAATTATCATAATATACTTGTCTATGGCTGGCAGCGATGCGCATTTTTTGCGACTGTTGCCATAACATGGGGCATTTTCTTTGTGGTGTAGCAAGGGTAAAGTGTTTTGTGAACATCCATTTGCATTGCATCTATAGCAACCTAAAAAGGGTAAGGAAAAGGCCGACGTTGTCTCCCCCGGAAAAAATTATTTAGACGCCCTTTGTATTCACTGATATATGCATCAATGATTGGAAACGAATATATATATATTATATATTCCCTTCAATTGGTAATTTTAAATGTACCCTTTCAGATAGGCAAATGTACCCCTAGGGGTACATGTACCCCAGTTTGGGAACCCCTGGGCAAGAGGTAGACCGTGTGCATCGATGTCGGTAGTTCGAACCCCAAGTGGGTCTTATTAAAGCCCTAAATATTGGCACTAGCAACAATCCTGTTAGGCACTCGGTTAAAAGAAATGGCTAAAGTTTAAGTTTGATGAACGCGGTTTTGGAGTTTGTCAGAACACTGCACAAGAAGGTCAGTTTGGTGTTTGTCATAACACACAATCATTACAACAGCCCAGCTTTCTACAAACCACGTCTGGGCTGTCCATAACTTTTGCTGTTATGAGTTTCAAGCACTGCCTTAAACAGCGCTATATCTGCAGATATATTGTTGGCAGTTTGATCACTTTGGTTTTGGTAAAATAATTACGTGTTGTTGTCCGAATTTCAAGATTTCAAATTTTGAAAACGCTGGCCAAATTTCAAACTTTGAAAAAAAGCTGGCATTAAAATTTAAAACCGATTGGGCGGTTTCGGATGAATAAATGAGTGAATCTCTTTAAAAGCACAACTTATGTCGAACCTGCTTTTGCAAAAGAACAGTCGTGGGAACCCAACGCTCCTGTTTTCGAAATCAGCAGCTGTTTTTCCAGGATTTTGCAACTGATGGTGCGAATAGAGTCTGGTGCAAAAAGAAACCTGGTTCAAAAATGTGTTGTAACTTGTAAGGATGATCCATGTGCGCTAACGTTGGTTCGAACCCCGTATCTTGCTCGTTCAAACCGGCGATCAATGCACAGAAATTAACACTGAACGTGGCTGTGACTACTCTAATCATTTGATCAATAACTGGTAAATAAGAAATTTAATTTCTGGTGGTTTTACTGGATCTTTTTTCAATTTTGTTGAGAACAGAACAGCTAATTAGTTCAAACCATTCAAAACTTGCTGAAAGAGGGCTTGGATGAACAGTACATGAAAATGATACTGGCTTGTAATACGTTTTGTTTTAAATAGTAGCAGCAATCCGAACATAGACATTTTACACCTCTGAAAGCATGTCATAAACTATACTCCCAAAGTCTTTCAAAAGCAAAGCCCTAGAAAATATATTGTTTTATTCCTGGAGTAAAAGAATGTGAATGCGGTACAGCTTTCTGAAAAACCCATTTCATATCATGTCTGCTAATTATAATATTTTAATTTGTATGTAATGAATATATTGATTTTACCTATAAAAAGTTTGATATCAATTTGCTCTTTCCTAATAAGCTACTGAAAACCAGAAAAATTTTAAAACTTGAGTGGTTCAACAAAAAATGTATTCGAACAGAAAATGCATTTTGTTACAAATGGTTCAATGGAGTAAATAACTTTTATATGATTCACAACTTAATAACTACAACTGTCGGGACGATCGTACCGTATCTTACAGGTTTACAGCTTCTGACAAGGCTCCCGTCGAGTAGAATAGTCTCGAGTTATTATGAATCACAAAGCACAATGGGGAGATCTTTAATGGCATCCGTTTCCGCCGCGTTTGCATTACAGCCAACGATAACCGCTCTTCGAAATGTGTTTTACTCTAGAGCTTAGCTAGCTTTATGTTTTTGAAAAACCAGGATGGTACGTTAAGAACTGATTCAGACAAAAACGCAATCAAAGCCACTTTCTCGCAGGGGCGGAACCAGTCAGCAAGGTTAAGGGGGAAGGCGATTTCAGCAATATTTGGTAGTAAAGCCTCATAACATAACGGCTTCGCTATTGTAAGAGAGATAAAGTATTTTTTACAACATTGCTGTGACAAAACAATGGAAGACAAAATGGCCTTTATCGCGGATGTAGTTTTTCAAACTGTACGAAATTATGGTGATAAAAGTTTGTTTTGTAAGTTTTAGGGGGTGCGATCGCTCCAATAACCTCCCTGGATCCGCCCCTGCTTTCTCATTTATTCGAAACTTCAGTTTTAACAGGATAGACGCAGTGAGTTAGGAATTGCCGATGCCAAAAAATACAGATAAATCTTTTTATAAACTATGTGAATATCTCTCAGAAATGTCTGTTGTTCTTGGTTTCTTTCTTCATTGAAAATGTCGTGATGAAGGTTTTATGTCAGCAGTTTGCTTTTGCTATATCTCGGAGGTTGAAAATTTTGGGCAGTTTAGTGGACGTGCTTGCTGAGCAAGATATCATGTCTACGATCAGGTTTTGAAATCANTGGTTTAGAAAAATCTTTCTGAAGATTTTATTACCATACAACGTTGTTGCAAAAAAGCGAAATTGGTTTTGTTTTTGTCCAAGCANAGTCGAAAAATTGTCGACTNTTCAGAACCACGAAGCAATCACGAGAGATAGTTCACAAGCTCACAGCATATTTCAACAACGGTTCATACTCAAAAGTTGCATGGACTACGTGAGCTACAGGCAACCAATTGTTATCCTTCCACTGAAGGAAAAATTTGCACCGAAGTAAGCTGTCTGTGGCGGTGAACGTGCTGGAGCTAACACAAAAAATTAAACCTGGCACTGGATTGTGGCAGTTAAAGAAAAGCTGATCTTAAGTTTCTTTAACATCAATGCAAATTTTGCTTCAGAATGGAAGCGACACAACAACGAACTAACTATTATGAACAACAAAATAAAGCAAAAATGGAACCCAACAGTTATTGGGAATTTACATACGCGAAGCGGTAAAGCTTATTGTTAATTTGAGAATATTCGTGAGAAGCGGTTGCTTCCAAACTTGTGCATGCCGCTTCATAAAACTCTTCTCTTCTTTTTCAGAAATCGCTTCGCCAAATAATTGCTAAACTGCCACTGTACTTTTCCCTGCCAGCACCCGTAACGAATTGCTTGTTTTGATTTACTCTTCAGGATGTGTATTTCAAACCGCATTTAGATCTGAAAGAAGTCCTTTGATTACAGTGAAAAATCGTAAAAAATTTTTTGCATGATGAGCTGTGCAGTTGCTTTCTTCTTGATATTGGCAAGTGTTAACGTTAAGTACGCGGCGGCCCAAACAATCGAACAGGTTCTTGCTTTGTCTGCAACGTCGAACCCTACCCTAGGACTTGCTGGGTTGAACGATTCCTGCAACGATGCATGCGCAATGGACATGCTGAACAAGATTTGGACCTGGATCGATGACTTCTCAAAGTCGACACCGAACGATCTCGGCATCACTGCTGGCGGTTTGTAATCTTTCGAATAATAAAGTTGCATGAAGCAAAAAAACGTTGAAACCATGATAGTGGCGTAGCTAGCCATTGGATATTATGGATATATCCAAGAGCGGCAAGAAAAACTTACTACAATAATATTCGCATGACACATCCGAACCGGATGTGGATTTATAATTATGTCCGAAGTAGGTTGGGACGCAGGAGGTTTTATGCAGGGAATTATACTGTCGCAGTTTTGTTGGAGGACACTATCCACTCTGTAACGCCGTATATAGAATGTTGGCAAACCAATATNTCTGACGGAATGCGATGTACAGTAACGGCATTNTTGCAACTCCTGGCGTTTTTGCATTTCATNNAATATTNCAGTGTTTCTTGTTTGGTACCTGGTGAACCTTACAAATACAGTAGGCCTGTTTTTGAGGCAGTGGGGGGAGTNAGCGGCATTTCGCGCTTAAAATCCAAGGGGGGAGTCTGAGCTGCTACGCTGCTGAACCACGATAAAGAATTTTGCGATGNAGATCGATCGGAAATAACAATTTATTATTTAAAACTGTAGCTTTTTTTGGCAAAAAGCGTTCAGAATGTGAGTTATTTACATTTTCATTAAGCTTGGATTTTGAGTTGTTGACACAGGTTAGCTGAGTGTGCTTTGGAATTTCCGCTGCAGGGGAGTCTTGCACAGTTATCTCTGGAAGCATCAACATCCACAAAGCTAATAACACACTTAGACTGTTGAAAGACCGTTCAGTTTGTCTGCCATCATAGCCTCAAACGTTTTTTGATTCATAATAGTCTTAATTGGACCACAAAACAAGAATGCAGTATCAAAGTCAAATATTGAACTTGAAAGTGTGTCATTCGAAGAGTTTAGCTGCGACGCTGGTAGAGTTCATTTTTCGCCGATTTGCTTTCTGCTCCAGCCTTTCAACATATTTATACAAATTGGCCTGGAACAATGCTGAGCCGTTATGAAATAATCCATTTTCAGTTGCTCAGCACCATAGATCTGCATGGTACTGCTCGAAACAATCCAAGCGTCTAAACTCTCACGGTATTTACATAACTATGGTTTAGCATTTCTGACATGCTCTTCTGTTCACATTCAAGTTCTAGCGACAACAAACTGTCTCAAACTGGCATCTATACGTTTCGTTAATTCAAACCTCTTAATTTCGTTAATTCAAACCACAGAAATACTTCTTTACTGGAACGTATTTCTGAACGTAATGCAATTTTGTTTATCAAGCGCTGGTAACTTTTTTATTCTATAAACTTCCGTTACCTTCGGGATCTTAACAGTACGTGATTAATCAACTGTTCGTTAACTCTCACATGTTTTTGTCCTTTACTAATATTTTTTCTGATGAATGTGCTGATTTCAGCTCCATCCATTTTTTCGAATGGAACTTGGTCTTCAAGTTATAAAAGTAAATTGCAGACTAGCACAAATAATTGACTTCACAACTGATAATATGACGTAAAAGTGTGTCCTGCTATGTTAAATACAGCAGGGGTTTAGATATTTTAAAAGAATCATTTTTTCTGTTCTACTAAAGCAAGTTGAAATGAGGCCCCGGAAGCTACACGACGGAGTCATCCACGCTTTGAACGAGGAATAGGGCTGTTCTACTGCTCGTCCGAAGTTTCGTTGACCCCGTCTTGCAGCCATTGTTGCGGAGTCGGAGGTAAAATGTTCGAATCCAACTCGTGCCTTTCAAAAATGTCCGACACCGACTCCGGCCTTTCCAAAATTTCCGACTCCCGCTCCCGACTCCGACACCTTAGCATGGCATGAATGAAGTTTGGCTGTCAACAATTTTGTTGCAACTAGTACTAAATGTACATCGTGGTACACAGCAAGAATTCTCAGTTTTCATAAAAATTTCAAATGAAACTGTACCATTTCAATAGGCACAAGCCGGGATTCCTCACTTAGGTGTGCAATATATGAAATGATTCACTTGGATTTCCGGAGACTGAGTCGGATAAAAAATCCGACTCCGACTCCTAGTGATCTTAGAAGCCCGACTTCGACTCCACCCAAAAACCTCCGACTCCGGCTCCGACTGCGCACACCTGCTTGTAGCTCTAGGAGCTTCGCATTACCTACTGATTCGGTAGTCGATTTTATCGTCGGTCGTGGTTGTAGCTTGCTTAATTAGATATTGAACGATTGCCGCTACTATACATACCTACATCATTTTAACATGTTATTCATCAGAATTCTAAAACAATTCATAACAATAATAATAAGTATTATCACTAAATTCGATATTTTTAAAGGATGTTTTGAAATTTCCTGATGCTATCTGTTGTCAATTAAGTTGTTCGAGTAACTTGCACATGCTTGCCCAGTTTGCACAGCAGCAAAAGCATAATTTTTTGCAGATTACAATGAGTGTCTGTCGCCAACTTCAAATGATTGCCACATCAACGCAAAATGCATAAACCTGCTAGGTCGATACAAATGCTCCTGCAAAGCAGGCTTTAGGGATAGCGGGAGCTCTCCTAAAGAAGGTCGATCCTGTGCAGGTAAGAGGTTTATCCTTAAAGTGAACATCATCTCGTTGATCACATTTTATATTCAGTAGATTTACCTTAATATTTTCTGTAGTTGTTGATCACATCACTGACAATAGAAACCTTGCTCTGAGCGCATCATTACAAATAGAAATTTTTTCGGCTTCACTTGTGTCTGGGAAGTTTGCACAAGTATGAAAAATATCCACTTTAAAACTGCTATCCACAAACGCAGAAAACTTTGTTGTAGGCATCTCAACGGCTTGACTTATTGCAGATAGAATTCGTTACTGAATCAAGATAGTGTTACAAACATTCTGTTCTTGCAAGACGTTTAGTCATAAATTGTAGTGTCAACTTGTTGCGCACCATCCTGCGTGGTACCGTGGTACCTTAGCATCTACTGTATATCATGATGAAGCTTGTGTTTCGTCTTCACTGATCTGTGTAAAACTTTAGCGGTCATCGTCAAAGAAAGCTTTCAACAATTTAGTAAACGTTTGTGTTGTCATTCTCTTAGCTTGTTTACCATACGCTTACCGAGATGAATGCAAGCCAAGATTCGCATCGATGTTATCCGATTTCTGCTACGTCTAGTTTGGGCTAGATCGCAATCAACTATAACTTTAGTGTTCATTTCTACAAATGCAGCACTTTGGTAATACTGCTGCACTTTGCATGACGTCATACTGCATGTGGGACTGATCGCGGTTTGTCATTATCTTCACGCTTTTCATTCATTTTTCGCATTGAATAAAGTGGAGCTTTTTAGATATTGACGAGTGCGCGGAGCGAACGCACAACTGTGCCATCACTTACGGGCGATGTATCAACAGCATCGGTTCCTACAATTGCGAGTGTGTTGATGGTTATGCGGGCGATGGCCGAGTTTGTGTCGACATCAACGAGTGTTCAGAAGGTAAGGCTACATGAGGATTCTGTTTCGGAGAGCATTACAACTTTCACGTTTTTTTACTGTAGCCCCTAAGCACTTGATTGCTTTTACAATGCTAGTGTAGGAGAAGGCTTGTAACCAGCTTGGGACACCAGCGGGGCAAGGAGGTTTCTGAGAGGGGCCCGAGTTTCTAGACTATGTCCAATAGTTTTGAACTATGCCCAACACATTTTCCAGGGGGCGATAATTTTTTCAGGGGTGATTTCGCCCTCCTTGCGCCCCCTAGTTATGAGCCTGTGTAGGAGTAAACCGCGTTGCATAAACAGCGCATTGAGTTGGAAACAGTGGCAGGGCCAGTAAAAACCAGTAAAAATTTAATGATGCTTACGATCAATGTTGATACAGAGAAGGTCGGGTCAGGGAACTCTGTGCATGAAAACTTTTTTTAAGATGATAATGAAAAAAACAAATTGCATTGAAAATTAAAAATGCGGGAATACAGGTTTTTGATCACACAACAAGCTTGTCTTTTCAGTCTTGAACTCAGTCATGCTTGTCGCCATGTAACGTTTCGGCAACAGAATATCTGCAGCTGGTTGAAAATCCGAATTATGCTGAATCATGCCGCGAAGACTGGGAAAAATTTCATAAAAGCATATTAGAATTAGAACATACGCTAGAATCGATAAAGGAATGCCAGGCTTACATATTTAATGTGAAATTGTGCTGTTTAAGCATCAATACTTAAATTTTCCCGATCAAAGTTGAATCATTACCCCCCACTTGCTTCACATTTCTTGAAAAGATTCACACGTTTGCGACGAAAACGCTTTGTGTACAAACTTGCCGGGGAAGTTCGATTGTCGATGCAAGAATGGATTCGAGGGGAGTGGAATCGTCTGTGTTGATATCGACGAATGTTCCAGAAACATACGCACCTGCGACAACGATGCCCAGTGCACAAATACTTTCGGTACGATCCTTTCGTTAATCTGAAGCTGTATAGAGTACCCTAACAATTACCGTGAAGTTAAAATGTGAAGCTAAATGTAGAGGGCCGGAAAGGGGGTGTACGCACTCCTAAACTTTGTCGGTAGTCACGCTGCCCGATGCAAAACAATTAAGGTTTTCACATCTGCTCTAGCAACCTTGTGAAACGTTGGGTCAGCCAACATCGAGAAAAAAACGAATAAATCACAACCTTCAGTCCTGAATTACTGATCCATAGCAAGCGTTCGGTAGCTCTTCGTTTTTGTTGATGTTGGCTAACAAGCTGTTGGACATCCGTGCCGGTGTATTATAAACTGCTGTAGCTTTGCACGAGCTAACTTTGGTAACTTTCGTACGTTGCGTTTGAACTTTCTAGGTAGTCACACGTGCTCCTGCCTACCGGGTTTCACAGGCAATGGACAGCGGTGTCAAGACATTAACGAATGCTCAACGAACGTTTGCTCCAATATTGTCGGAGCGACCTGTACAAATACACACGGCTCGCACTACTGCAAGTGCAAAACTGGCTTTGAGATTGTAAGTACGCAGGAAATGTTTGAAATGTAGTTTCCACAGGCATGGGATTAATTTTAGCAACAGATATAGGTTCTGCGCAGAAAAAGCATGTTTCGAATGCATGTTTTTGCCTTGTTTAGGTCTGTAAAGAAACGTAAAAAACAAAGAAATTAAATCTAATCCAAACGCGTGATTTTATTATCACGCAACAAAAAGTTTCACAATTTTTGAAACTCTTGTGTCCTGAAAAACGTTACAGTGAAATATTCCATTTAGAAAGATTGCATTAATAGTTGTCCAGCGACTTAGTTTTTCAGAACAAAATCATTTTGTGGATTTAAATCAATACCGATGGAGGTTTAGTTTTTGGGTGATTGATGAAAAATTGTCAGTTTATCGATATTACAATAAACATAAAGAACTGTACGTAGGTAAAAGTATGGTTTTCCTGGGACAAATCGTCTTCCTGGGAAAAGAATGGCCGCTGATTTGTTATCAGAATTAACAATCTCAGTAGTTTTAACCAGAACTTCCAATGGTATTTATCGGAACAACAAGAGATCTATTTTTTAAACCGAAATTATAATTATAAAATACAGGTCTTAATTGTTTTGCACTGAGAGGGAAGTTCAAATTTTTTAACTGGTATCATTTTAGGATAGATTAATGCAAAGAAAAATATGGGGCTCTGCTTCGTTTCTAAGTTCACTGCGTTGGTCAGTGCTCTCCGCGATAGTATTTATACAGTTTTTGTTCAGTTGATTTCGCTTTCACGATATCGAAGAATTATTGTGAGTTAATTTGGGTATATTTCAAGTTAACTTCGTCCATTCGTCAAATTGCTAGTGTTGGTTAACGTAAAGTTACCTGCGTTTACACGTTGAATGGATTTCCGGTCTATTGTTAATTTTTTTTCCTATATCGACAAGAATAGTTTGATTTCACTGTTACGTACAAGTTCCTTCTTCCTAGGTTACACAGTTAAGTTTGATCTTCTTTAAAATATGACCATTTAGCTCAAGAGTCGATTAATTATTTGTCTTTCGTCTCTGTTTGTTGTAATCTTCTGTTTGTTGTAACCTTCGAGACACAAATCGAGTAGTAGAGTCACAAGCCTCTCGGGTTTGAGTCGAATCAGATACATCTGAAAAAGTTTCGATTCGAGTCAAAATATAGTTAATTGGTCGAGACAGAGTCAAGTCACAAAAAACACACTGATTTGCAAGCCAAGCTCCTGTCATGGCCAAATAAAAAATTGGATATGTTTACCATTTCTTGTTTTTGGCTCAAATTTAGTCTTTGCTCAGGCAAGGTTTTGAAGTCTTTTCGCATAATATGTTACTCGAGCCATTGTATCTTTGTTGTCGGACGTGACTTAAATCGACTCTACTAAATAAAAATCGAGTGGATTCGAGTCATAGATTCGAGTCACGCAATTGCTGTCATTTCTACAGCTGCATACGTGTTTTTCATAGTATCTTGTCTTTTAAGTTACCTCAGTAAAATCACATAAACCTTCACGTCTGAACCGTAGCACAACCACTGTTTTCCAGCCGGTGGTTTTTCTGATATCTTCACCTGACTCTGCACTCTGCTTATCTATTGCTTTGCAAGAGCTCGTTTCTTCCCTTGCTGTTAGTAACTTTGGTTTTTGGTTCCCTTTGCCACATTTGCAATGTCAGCCCGTGCAACAACTACAGCAGCTTTACTTCTTGAAGTTATATTGAAACGTTTTAATACCGGTAGTCCTGGTATAAATGCTTCAAACGCGAGGTAAACGCGAAGCAAATTAGCGCCACTGCTTTTTTTGCAGAGTTTTCACATCGTTTAGCTTGTATTCCCGCTTTTGTTTCCGACTACTTTCCTGCGAAGCTTAGTTTTATGTCTCCGCTTTGATTCTAATAAACTTATCCGTGTAAAACGCGAGCCTAAAAATGTTGTCATGATTTATAAGCTTTTTTAATCTTTGTTGGTGGGCGGCTTGCTCTGGTGCAGATTTGTGGCGTGTTTTGGCTTGCTTATGAAACGGTAGAATACTTCTCTAGCTCAAAGTTCACTCCAAGGAAATCTCTTTCCTTACCTTCATGTCAAAATCATTTTCCAATTTTCCAATCCTTTGTTTTTGATCAAGTACTTGCTGCGGTCATGACACTTTGAAAAGCGCCGCAAAATATACATCCCATTCAGCGTTCTGATATATTTGGACTTTTTCAGTTGTGTTAACGATAAGTTTATATTTTGGAGAGATTGGCATCAGACAGCGAGGAGTAGGCCGGAAAAACGTTTGTTTGTGTGAAAATTTAAAATGTATCTCAACGATATCAAAATGCGTCATATTTTATAGGAAGCAATAGCAATGAATACCATGTTGTTTTAATCTTTGTTTGTTGTTTTTTTCGACTATTTTTGATCAAGACAGACGATCAACGTTTGTGCCGATTATTAGCCAAACATCTTCCTGTGTACAGTTTCAAACACATCTTTGTCTGTCAAAGATACAATGCTTGCCATCTTAAGTTAGCTGATCCGCCTCGACTGTAAAACATTTTTAGCAAGAAATGTAATTTAATTGTCGTAAAGAGATCAATATGTGTTACAGACAGAAACTGCCAATCAAAGGCAATGCTCGGATGTCAATGAATGCACTTCAATGGCCTCACGAGGAGAAAAAATATGTCATTCCGGCTCAACATGTTTGAATACGTTGGGAAGTTTCTCTTGTGACTGTGGAATTGGACTTTATAGCGACGGCAGCGCCTGCCAGGATATTAACGAATGTTTAACCAATCCCTGCACGGAAACTGGAACGCATTGTGTTAATAACCAGGTTGGTACAAAAAGGTTTATTGATCAGTCATAAAATTTTCCCGAATTGTGTTCAGCTTATAAATGTCTTAACACACATGTCTACATTTTCTGTAGACTCCAGAAGTATATTTAGTGGACGTTTATTTTGCAATTTTCAAAACTGCACTATTCAAGCAGAAAACAACTTATACAGTTTTCCAGAAACCTGCACCGAAACTACGTCATTTGGGTTACGAAACAGCTCCTTCGTTTTTTACAAAAGCAAATTTCCTTGAAACATTCCTCTGTAGGATTGAAAATTCCCCTGAAAGGCTTCCCTGTAGGATTAAAAACAATCCCCTGTAGAAACGTGAAAAACCTTCTCTAATAATTGACAGATCAGCTCTTGCAATATATGACATGGAAACTTGAAGTTTGTTGCGTTTCTCCTCCTATAAGCTGTTTATTTTGTTTATAGCATATAAAAAGTAACTTCCTTTTCCCTATCACCTTTTTACCTGTCGTTAATTTCTTCTCACTCAGTAAAATTTGCTTTTTTCTTGGGATAATCTCGGCTCCGCTTGATATCTTGAAAACATTTTTTAACAGAACAGGAAAAAAACACTCAGGCTAAGGTTTTGCACGTTTCGTTTCGTATCTTCGTGTTAGCCGCTGCCCACGCTGCAGAACGCATCCTGGCGGCGAATTATGCTGCTCGACAAATCGCCTTGTCTTGCTGCGTAATGATGCGTATACTTTGTGTTGTGATAATCACTACCTATTTGTTTGTGTTGCACAAACGATAATGCCTAATGAAAGCGCAAACAGCTGATTACCAGTTTTTATCCCAAACTCCCAGTGGTACAAAAATTGCAAACCTTACTCTGCCACATTTTATTTAAATTTTGGTCTCGTGTCTCTTTGCGAGTTTAAATAAAAAGCCTCTTGAAATTTTGGGTCAGATGTGAAACTGCTTGAAGCATGCTGCTTGTGGCTTTGAATTCCCCTTCAATACATTGCTTACAAGCATTCCGCTTAAATTTTTTCCGTACATGTGTACGTGGGACTGACTAGAGGTCTGGCATATCTTTTGCAAGCCTTTTTTTTCATGATCAAGCTTGTTTTTGCTCGTTTTTACGTTAGTACTGTACTTCTGACGGTCTTTTTTCAGAAGTACTATCACGTGGAGGTAGTAGGAGCTGTTCAATGCTATTTCACTTGGGCATCATATGGGTAACATATTGTGCGCCTGTGTCTCTGCGCTATTGCAAGGGTGTGTGTAGAAAATATAACTACAAACAATCTCAGAAAATCTCTTATAAAAAACAAGTTTTTGAACTTGTTTTTTGAGTAATAAGTGCTAGATGAATTTACGTTTTTTTTTCTCTGAACATGGCTGCAGACCTTCGGGACGCAAACAGTTTCAAGGCTAGAACTAGTAATTATTACTGAATCTTCATTTCTTTGCAGGGTAGTTACACATGTGACTGCTCACCAGGATACGTACGGGATGGAGATGTTTGCTTTCCTGTCCAAGTCGACCAGTGCAATGCAACCTGCAGTGGTTTGCACAGCGTTTGCCTGGCTGGCGGTGAATGTGAATGCACAGCAGGTGAATGATCTCTTCTTTCAGACACGCTGCAAGTATCATGGTCTGCTTTGTATCGACTATCATGTAGCTGTTATATGCATTTGATCACGATTTACATGCAAAACACTCTTGGATTTCTGTTTTTTACCACTTATTATCGCTGCATTACGCATGCTAAAAAAGTTGAAAATCCTTCCTGATATTTTTATCTTGTTTATCGATTTACCACGCTTAGATCGTGTTTTTGCAGCGGTGCGTTCAAAACAAAATTTCAACCAATAATTTAGATTAAAGTCTCGAATGACTTACAAATCTCCAAACTTAAAGAGCCAGTTCACATCGTTGAACTGCTCTCTATCACTCAGGTTATCAATTCACGGTCGACTCCTGTGTCGATGTGGATGAATGCACAACAGAGACTCCCTGCTCCATGCAGGCCGACTGCTCGAACTCCGATGGAAGTTATACTTGCTCGTGTCATCTTGGATATGCACCAGATATACATGGCGTTTGCATGGACCTCGACGAGTGTTCTCAACAAAACATTTGTTCCGTTTACTCTGAATGTGTTAACACGAAAGGTGAGACTGTTGCTGGACTCATGCAGCGTTCAGTAAAAATCTTGAGCTATTTGCCAAGTTTCCATCGATGCTAAGGAGTTCTTAAGTTAATCTCTTTAAGCAGTCAAAAGCTTTACTTAAACTATGGATTTAATGTACTTTGTACTAAACTTTCAATGAAAGTTTTCAAAATAAACGCCTGAAAGAAACGTTTCACTTATGCAAAAACAGCTAAATAAATTTAATTTAAATAGACCTCTTCTTCTTTGATGCAATGACCTGTTTGCTGCAGTAGTTTTGGTTAAAATAATATACAGTACCTTTCATTGCAGGCAGTGGATCCATTCCAAATTTGTTTGAAGAGTGATACATCTCGCATCTGACTTATTGGCGCTAGGCCTATATGTACGTCTAACTAAGCCTTCAGGCATATTTTCAGGGAGTTACTTATGCGAGTGTCTCAAGGGATACACAGGAAACGGTGACGTCGCATGCGTTGACGTGAACGAATGCGTCACTTCACCTTGCGACAGCAACGCGCAATGCTCGAACGTGATCGGAAGTTACGAATGTCAATGTCACTCCGGATTTGCTGGTAACGGATTCAAGTGCAACGACGTTGACGAGTGCGGTTCGGGCGCTGATAGTAAGTGTCAGGTTTCAGGTGACGTGTGAAAGATGCATGAACTTAAATTGAAGGATATCAATGTTGCAGAGGAGGGAAACTGAAATGAACTGTAACATTCCAGCGGCAGAAAAGAAAACTGTTTGAATATCCAAGGGTGGCACTTGTCAGTGTTATTTTGTTGTTTGAAAGACTTTCCAAAACCTAAGAATCTTCTTGATTCTATGTTAATTGTGAGCATACGCGCATTCCAGCAGGTTCTTACATTTAGCTGTTAAGTTGTTGTTGTTTACTGTGATAAAACGCAACATAGGTGCAGGAGAAGGCAAATTTTTGAGGGTAAGCAAGATTTTTGCCCAAATTTTTCCAAAATTGCCTGAAAATTTTTTGGGCCACTTTTATGCGACTTTCATGTAAGTTTGGGCGCCATTTTTATCAAATCAAAGCAAGTTGGGCGCCATTTTGTTCGTATTTTTAGGGAGTTTGCCCAGATTTACAGATATTTTTCGAAGGTTTTCGCAAATTTTGCCCAGATTTCCACTGATTTTTCTAGGATTTTCACCAAATCAAAACCTTTGGGGGTGCACTTGTACCCGCTGCACCCCCGCCTCCTACACCACTGAAACACAATGTGTCTAAAGAAGCCATAAGCCTTGAAGTAAGTACTGAGGTGTAAGCAGGGCGACACGCACATGATGGGACACCCAGGGTAACTTAGATCTGCTGGTACTTTCATCTAATAACATGACAAGCCCTCGTTTTCCGGAAAACGTTCCAAGGACTACAACATTTTGACAATTTTAGAAATATCTAAAGAGTGACCAAAATGTTTTTAATGATTGCATAGTCTTAGAATCAGATGCTTGTGGGATACGGCTCTCCCACAGCAATGAGAATTGGGGATCTGCCGGTATGTCTCTAAGATGCGCTAGGGTCCAACTGGACGTGTTTGAAGTGTTCCCAGTTGTTTCGTTCATTGCATTTCGTAAAAGATAATTTGCAAACCCCGAACATTCAAACACAGTTATTTGTCTGAGTTGCACACCACGAGCCTTTTTTGTCTGTAGATCTGTTCATATCTAAAAACTTCCGCTTTCGGGTCAAGCAGCATTGCTACTTTTTTCTGCGCAGCATTTGATTCATTGGAGGTTCGAAAAAATTGTCAAGTTTTTAACCTTGCTTTTTACTCTTAAACGCACAATTTCCAAAAGCATAAAATATTAAAAATTTGACTTTGTTTATAAGGTATTTATCTGTGTTAATCGAGGTAATGGAAAAAGCCATGTACTTGGGTGTATGATTAGTGATCACGACCAATGTTTGCAGTGTGCAACGCGAACGCGAGATGTGTGAATTCGCCCGGGTCATACCGATGCGAATGCAATTCTGGATTCACCGGTGACGGGCACAGCTGCAGCGATTTGAACGAATGCTCCAGTGCTGGTTCGTGGACTTGTGTTGCTTTTCAAAATTAGGTTTTCACCATCAAGTTTGTGTTAGGAAAATTCGATTACTGCTGCGTATGCTACGGCAGTACGCACCGCCAAAAATTTATCGCACTATCAGTTTGTTGTCGTAGTATCTCAAAGAAAATCAGTGCTGCATGTTGTCTCCTAACAAAATGATATAATATTAAACTTGGCGCCAACCGTCGTGGAAAGAAGGTAAGTAGCTGATGGCAATCATAAAGAAAGTACATGGGTCCGACAGCGAGAAACGACGCAAACCTCATTATTTCATATTATTTGTGTGAATGCAATTAACGACTCACCGACGGTATTGCTGCTAGTTGGAGCGGTTGAGTTTAGCCCAAGCAACGCTGCGATTAGTCACTCACTGGCAGTTGATCGACGACGCTGCCTTTTGATTGAGTGCCACATCGAACTATGGCAGTCTCCATGATTTCTAGAAGGGCAATAGGATTCCTTCAGGGCTTTCACCCGCTTTATCGACCGGGTTCCCCGGAGCTGAACCTGTAGCGGTTATCCTTTCATTTACTGCAGAATGAACAACAAAAGATTTTTGCTTGTGGAAATGTTCACTCAAGCCGTATAAACATTTTTCGTCGGAACCGTAATAAAAAATGTGAAATAGGCTGAAGTTGAAGAAAGTAGGAGTCTAATCAAGACAAATCATTTCGTCGCAGTGAAGCGAAACGGCAGGGCGTGGTTTGTAAGTGCTCAATTTTAGCGTGATTTCATAACTGAAACCATGCCAAGTTGCAAAAGTGCTGTGATTCTAAGAATATTGCTGTTCACAAACCAGCATTTTNGTTTTTCGGAAAGGCTCCCAATCTTACCACACTAAAGTGNTTGGATCAATTAAAAGAGTGGTGTATTGTCTCAACTTTGCGCATGTGTTTCATCCCAGTGATCTAACTACTGCAGTTGGTCAAAACCGAAACATACAGAAAACTTAAACTCTAAAGACACATCAAAACGCTTTTGACAATATCTTCTAATATTGCTGTGCCTTGCGCATTTGCCTCGGAAGCATGGCTTATGTGAGATTTTGACAATGTGAATTTGCCGAGCGAAATACCTTGAAAACTAAGAAATGCGCAAATGCATGTTATCTGAAGCAAAACCACAATTCCGGTAAGAATATGTTTTAAACGAAAAGTTCGCAAATTCCTTGCACCACCGTCACCACAGCCCGTGCGATGGCGTACAATTAGGGCAAAGTGAATTCCGAGCCTTCACACCCAGTAGCTGCTTTGATAAACTACTGAGTTTGGCAAAAGGCAGTCAATTGCCGTAATTTTACAAAATTATCATCGTAAGCAGATTTCATGGCAATGCTTTTTTCTGCAGAGTCGTGTCCATCAACTAGCCAGTGCGTCAATACCCCAGGATCCTACTATTGTCTTTGCAACACTGGCTACAGAGGCGATAACTGTGACGACATAAACGAGTGTGAAGATAGAAACAACCGCTGCCCGAAAGACGCGACTTGCGAAAACACCCTGGGAAGCTACACTTGCAACTGTCCGACTGGATGGCGATGGAATGAACCCGACCTCGCTTGCTTGGACATCGACGAATGCGCGTTCGCCTCGTCATGTGCAGATGACAATAGTGTTTGTGTAAACACGGATGGTAGCTTTACATGTCCGTGCGCTTTCGGGTACGAGCTTGACGAGTCTGGGGTCA
>JGI24021J15306_10002889_pt1 | contig 18995 bp, 8 predicted proteins | sample Ectturendosymbi1_FD_15306 | JGI IMG/M metagenome (IMG submission 15306)
CTCCTGATAATGATTGCATACTGCTTTAACCAGCGGTTCCAAAACTTTTTCGAGCGTGACTGAAATCTGAATTGGTGAACATCTTGCGACCCACGTCTCAAACAGCGTATGGTAATACTGTATGACAAAAAATTTGATAGAATGGATGATTTTTGGAAGTAGATTGCTAAGTTTGTTTTCAGTGTCAGCAGTTTGTTCTTTCCTCAAGTTCCTATGCAACACTACAAACAAACAAGCGAACAAGTTTGAAAAATTTGAAAAATTTAATTACAAATCAAGTTTAGGTTTTAAACCTGTCAAAGCGCCTTAAACCTAGCTTTAAAAAAAGGAAAACCTTAATTTAATCAATTACGATTACATTGGAAGTAATCACGATTACAATGGTGATTGCATTTGACTTGAAACATCCTCAGAAGGAACATAAACTCATTTCCATGGTTTGATGTAAGTGTATTTTCGCACAATATACGATATGAGCGAATGCCGTGGATGCAAATGCGGATCACTGAGGAGCAATCACTTAAAGAAAAAAACGACGTCAATTAGTTGCTGAGATGTCAATAAAAACTTTAAAATATTGATTCAACAAAAATATTCAATGCCTAAAATGTTTGATACAGTTGATAAACATCCACGTTTCACATCGTTAATCAGTCATACAACATCTATCAGGCTTGGACGCTTGTCCAGAAACGCTGAAAAGTCGTTTGTTAGTACTATAATTTCAAAATTGCTTAATTCTTCAAACTGGGTTACGATGTTTTCAGTTGTATGCAGTGGCATTACTAAACATTTGAGTCAGGGGGAAGACGTAGCTGAAAGAGGCCCACTTGCCACTGTAAGGGGCCGTTAGCCACTACACAGAAATAAAACTGAGAGATGATGGTGCATGCAGATATTCATAGATATACTCAGGGACGGATTTACGCATAGGACAAGTAGGACATGGCCTACGGACCCGCGCTTTTGGGGTCCCCGCGCAATTCTTCCCTATGACGACTCAATATTAACTGAAATTTGCGAAACTGCGCAGAGGCATAACTTCAAAATTTACCTTGAAAGGAGCGGAAATTCAAATTTTTACTCTAGACCCTTATGAGCATCCGTGCAATTTCGTGGGGGACATGGGGGACGTGACCCCCCACATTTTCATACGGGGGGCATAAAATCCCTTGTCCACCCACTTTTTTATCTTTAGGTTTTGTATTTGGAGAGGTTTCCAAAATAAAAGTGATGTTTGTTACGTTTCGTGTGAAGAGCTTTTTATGTTAGATGTTACACATAGCGAAGTTGATACTGAAACAGTCTGTCTGGTGTGGTATCACTGATTCTGATATTTTATGAATTTAAGTTGCGACAAAATGAATTTTAGCATCTTACAAGTTTCTAGATACCACGAAAGATAGTTAACTGCTTCTGTCAGACATTCTGCCCTGTGTGCTGTGCTATTAGAAAGTTCACTGTCTTGAAACAATGAGAGTTTTACAGCTGCACATGTATGAGACCGCAGTGCTGTCATGATTTGTTTCGTGCAGAAGTGCAACTGGATTTGCTGTAACGTTGGTTGTCATGTATTCAGAAACAGACAGCGTAAAATTTAATGATTCTAGTGTATATAATGTTAGAAAGTTACATTATGAAGCAAATCTCTGCGACGTTTTTGCCGAGGACAAAAACCACCACTATTGTGGAGACTTAATTTAGTATGGGCAGTTTTCCAAAAGACAGTCTTCACCCATTAGTACACAGATTTCAGTCAAAACGTTGGAGAAGTTTACCTAGCTATATATTGACCTATAACTCAAAACTGGCGACTTGACCAGGAATTGAAGGAAAATATATATTTATCCTCACTTCTTGTGATGACGCGACAATGGTGATCAACTCATTATAAATATATTTTGTGGCCCCTAAACTTTGTGCCTGTGCTGAAAACATTGGTTCGTAAGTCATCTGATTTACGTAAGTTTGACCAAACCCACAATGCAGCAATGTTTTAATCCAAGTGCGAAACATTTGCTTTGCAGGAAAGTGACCATTTGTTTTGTCGTACATCTTTATCGTGTTAATGCAGGTGAAACTTGTTTTTTTTGCCAATTCAACGTTGTGCATTTTGATTTCTGTTTAATCTCAAACATATTTTCGTGTCGTCATGCAAGTACAACTCTTAGAGCAGGGGTTCCCAACTTTTCTCTGACCATCTACCCCTTCCGCATTCCGAGATATGAGCATGTACCCCTTCAGCATTTCAACAAATAAGCATGGATCCCTTCAGCATGTTGACAGATAAAAATGTACCCTTAAAATGTTTCTACGACAAAGTATATTATCATTATCATTTATAGACATATTTAACAATAAGCACAAATTGATTTTTGATAATAATATTCAGTTATATATGTACAAATATTTGTAAATAAATAATACGTAAGTGTAATTTTCTCATAATCTGTTGGCCTTAAACGCACCCTTTCAGATAGGCAAATGCACCCCTGGGTGTACATGTACCTCAGGTTGGGAACCCTTGTCTTAGGGTAAAATTTTTGACATTAATTTCCTCTATGAAAATTTGATGACAAACCTCGAAAATTCGGTTGTGATAAGACAGAGCTAAGTGACACCACTGACAGAAGTCACAAGACAACAGTCACCAGACGATTAGGTAAGCAGAAATTTCATTGGAAGCTAGATGGGTATGTATGCCGGGGCCACAAGGGTAGGTTGAAAGGACACATCGTCCACCCATCAGCAGTAAAAATAGGTTGAAATTAGGGTTGCCAGGTTGGTCTTTTTCAGGCCAAATGTCACGAATTTGGCCTCGTTTCATGTTGCTTGGCCTACAAAATTTTAGTTGGCCTTTTGACCTAATCTCACGTTTGTTAGCCTTAAAAATTCCTTTGGCTTTTTGGCTCCTTTTTTCACCTTTTTACGCTGAATTAGGCTCCTATGAAGAAAAATATTTCTGTTCGATTTTTTCGGAAACACATTTGTAAAATTGTTGTGATAAATGCTATACTAGACCGATGTCCGCGTTCTGATATTAATAATATTTGAGGTATGCCAGTTTCGAAATAAAGTTTTTCGGTAATCACTGGAATCGTGTGCACTCACTCCACAGTTTAGTGCGTTGTAAGCAAGCCCGTAACCATGGGTCGAATTCTTTCCCCGGATAAAAAAAATTCCCCACTGAAAAATTGTGTTGGTCGTATTTTAAAACCATTGCGCATAGTTTAAAAAAATTTACCACGTCTCAAAAAACTCTTTGCCCTCCCTGGTGTCCCAAGCTGGTTACGGGTCTGGTTGTAAGCACTAAGCAAGTACAACGCTTGTAGACAGGTCTGCATTTCCGCGATAGCAATGCGACAATGATGTCAGGCTTTGGTGGTATCGTCTTTGCAACCTTAAGAAACGTGAATAACATATCAAATAACGCTTTTACCCACACTTCTTATAAAAATCAATGATAATTGATGTGTTCTACTATAAGAGTGATATGCACGTGCGACCAATGCGATTCAGCATTTTGTGCACTCCAACTGACAGCTCTGATAACACCCGATTGTTATGTTTTGCTATATTGCTGTGCTTATTTCTATCCAAATACGATATTAGTGCAAGCAGGCTAACGGCAGTACCATGTCCAGAAACAAATTTAAGTATATTAGTTTGTAAATCAGCTCTAAGGACAAAGCAAAACGCGATTAGTGTTGCTTTCAAAACACGTCCAGAAACAAGATGGGGAATCTGTAGCCTATTTACAAAACTTCTCTTCTGCATCAATTCGGTGACTACTTTGGTTTCACACCAAGCTGACCCCCCGACTTTACAACAAAATTGCGCCCATGCTGTGAGTACCATAGCAACACGACAATATTGTGCATCTGGCAGTGAGAAAGATGCAGGCCGTCTTTATGTAAGTGGTTAAAAAATAAGAATCAAAAAATGAAAACAGTGTTTAATTTTTGTTCAATTTTCCACTGACTAAAGCTCGCAATATCAGGAAAAAATCTCCAGAGAAAAGCAATGATTTCAGTATTGGATCTAACATTTCGTTGTTTTTACTAGATTTCGCGCAATCAGAGATTGCTTGTTGAAACTATGTGTTAATCAAATCAGCAAGAACAGTTTCTTGTGAGCTTTACAGGGAAATACGAATCAGCATTGGGCTCACTTCATATGGAGCGGCGGCAATACTTTGCTGCTATGCAAAATTAATCTTCATGCTGTTAACCATCTGCCTATTGCGAAGAGCAGGGCTTATCAAACTATGGGTGGCGGCCACAACTGGGGCCACGAAATGTATTTCGGGAATTCAAAACTAATTGGATTGACAAATCAGATATAACAATTTTTGTAAAGTTTGCAATAAAATGAAGGTCGGCCTGCGGTGAATCTATTTCTAGTGCATTTTTATTTTTAGGGGCAATATCCCACATTATACCGTCAGCTGTTTACTATGATTCCTGCCTGAGCTATCAAATCGTAATAAAAACCTGACACAACAAGTTATGCGTTGTTACACCATGACTGTTTCAACGTACTAACACTGACCTTATTGCATTCATTCCGTCACGAAGACATGCTGCTGTTTATTAGACTCTATAGGTCTACAGTACTCTACGGGCTAGGCTAACTGCTTTGAGAGCACCAAAGTACAGTAAACCTCGGTTAATCCAGATCTTCGCCAAAACCGGATAAAACTGCTGGGACAAATAATTTTTAACGTTTTTCTTTATAAAAATCTTTGGTTTATACGGATTTTTTAATCCGGATCTTCGCAAATACCGGATAAAATTTTCTCTTTTCACACCTCGTAATTTGGATTTTTGTCTCTAGGAAAGATTCGGTAACTTTTAGACGCAACACAAGCGTGCTCACGATCACCAACGACCGTAGAGAATTATCATAACAACGGTCGCAACAGCGAGCAACATTCAGCAAATCGTAGAGACGATAATTGCGTCACACGCGGGCATGGATTATCGTATTGAACATAATGCTTAAAGCACGCTCACTCACCACGGTTTCAGTCTACTGATCAATGTTGGGTGTACGTGCGTAGAACATTATCTCTGATTGTACTCGGTAAGATGTCTGGAGGACATTCAGTGGCGATTAGAAGGGTGGGGGCTGGGTGGGCCATGGACACCCAGATTTTTTCTTTCCCCCCTTTTGCCCCTCCAGTTTTTTTCTTAATTTCCCGTTTAATTTCGTTTGGTTGATATATGCACTAATGCCAAATGCGTTTTGTAAAAGTAACGGCAATTTTGTCAACAGCGCCAGATCTCAGCTCTGTCATAATGCGCAAGCAGCACAGGGAAAACAAAGACAATCAGTATTGTTAAGCTACAATTGATAATTTGCCCTATTTTGGCTGATTCGTTACGTTTCGGTGTGTTCGTGACGTGAAAAATCGCATCAAGGATTGCGTCAACAGCAGAAAATAAACTTCGCTGAAGAAACTGTCCTGACAAGATTCACTACAAGAGTCATTATAATTTGAGAAATTCTGCGTTTGTTCCTTTTGAAGTTACGGCAAATTAGTTTATTTTCACAATACCGGCTTCAGACACTAATTTTCAAAATACGGCCTCTGCTAAATTAGCAGTAAAATACCAGCAATACCGGCTGACAACCCTAGCTACATGCAGTAGATAACTTCCGGTCAGCAATGTTTCAAATGATACTTTACAAACTCTCCAGCCTGCGTTCAATGTTTCTGAAATGCATCATAAGCTGTGTTGTTTTTAGCCGGTCGAGTAGCTAAAGTTGTTTATGACGACACACATTAGTTACTGTAGTAGATCCTCGCATCCTGCGTGAAATTTAGTCAGACCGCGGTCGTGGTGTGGAAAAATTCTTTTCGAAACCAAGAAACAGGTGTAGAAATGGGAAGATTGATCTTACGTGCATTTCAATGTCAGATGGAACTGGATTATATAACTGTCAGCAGAGTGTTGCTTGCTCCAGTAGTAAATGTTTGTGAAAGCATTAAGAATTGGTATCAGTTAATTTACCCGAATTTGTCCTGGCTGCAATATTGAGTTCTGCTGCCTTGTTTATGACTTCGAAACATCTTACGTAAGTGGTTCGCAAGTTCTACCCACACATGTCCTGCAACGTCATAGAATTTTGTACGGATTTTCTGTAATGATTCAGAAGCAATTTTTGGCGTATTTCAGATCTTTACCCAGGAGGTCAAATATTTCTATCAGAAAAATGCTTGAAAGAATTCGCAAATCATATTAATTCAGTGAAAATGTTTTAAAATTTGAAATAACTTTGGCAAACAATTTGCTTCGGAAGGCGTCGAAGCTGCCTATATTGCTCGAACAATTTTTACCTTTTATAGCTACTTAAAAAACTGCGTTTGGTTATTACTGGTCGCTGCAACTATTCCCATTACCAGCGCTTCATGCGAGAAATGTTTTTCAAAAACAAAATTACTGAAAAAATTTCCCAGAAATTCCATGACCACTGAAAGATTGGGTAACGTTAATGTATTTTCAGTTGAAAGGGTAGGTGCTGAAAAAATATATTTAGATGATTCCGTTGATGAATTTGACAGTCGACATGACAATCGAAGGTTTAGTGACATTGAGTTGATAATGGTATAATATTCTAACGTAGCCTGTGCAGGGATCTGTTAGAGTATTATGTTGCTCATTCTCTGTTTGTGTGAATCTTTTTCGTTTTAGAGGTAGTGCGTGTTTCGCTTGCGACAAGACAGTCATAAACCAAGGCAGGGTTGAAAAATGAGCTTTTTAGAATAAGTCAGAGGAAAATTCAGTGTGAATAATCAAATGAACGACTTTGCTGGAAATATTCTGCGAAATATGCTGTATGCCTGCTGTTACACCTTGCTATCACGAACACGACGATGCACACCTATCTGCGGCACTGCAATTCTACTCAGGCTGCAACTGGTGCCGAAAACTTGATGCTGTTAACTGCTTACTGCATTTAATAGTCCTCACCCTATCCACGCTGCACACTCGTAATAGTAGCTGCATAATATTGTTATGGTTACACCATAATCACAAAATGTCCATAAGCTACCAGAAAAACGGATTAGTCAGTAGTCACCAAACCGTTGGAACCTGATTTATTTTTATGTGCTTTGTAATAAGAATATTTTGATGAGACTAGGTGGCTATCAACATTCTGCTTGTCTCTGTGTCATGATGGAATTCGTGGTTGGAGCCATTTCGCTTTCATGTGAATTGTATTCACTTTCTAAAGCTTCTTTCATTCATGTGGGGTCGGCACTATTGTGTACAGAAACTGGTATTTCGATTTACATGTGCATTGCTGTTGAAGTTGCATGGTTAGCACAGAAACTTCGACATAGCAGTTCATGTGCGTGATTGCATCTACAGTGGCATTTTGGTGTCTCTAGTGAATAATAACGTTATTTCATCTGTAATGATATTCACAAGCCCATGTTGGGTTTGATAGGGTTAATTACAGCAACTTATCTTCAAAACATTGAAAAACCACCATGCAAGATTGAAAACCACAAAACATTGAAAAACCACCACACACAATTGAAAATTTTATGAGGCCACACACTTGCCATGCCCGGAATGACTTTGCGGAGTTATTGAACAATAAACGTTTGCAACTGGAATTTTCAAAACAGAGTTTAGCCTATATGTCATTTTTGGATAAGACCAATATATGAATATTCAGTCATTTCTGGTCTAGCCATTCATAAAGTCTTAGATTTTTGCACAACGTATTTGTGTAAAGCGGTATTCTCAACATTGATAATCATCAAGTCGAAAAACCGATCCTTTTTAAAAAATTCTAAGAATGTCCTTCGTCTTGAGTTGTCTTGTATCAATCTACGAATGATTGTTCTGTGTAAAAATTATAAAGTGCATCCATCACATTTGTTGTGCTTCATAAATTCTATAAACTCAATTGTTTTTCGTTAATTATTTTTCGCCTTACTATTTCCATCACGTGGTAGTTTTATTGCTGTGTAGTTAGTTTCGTGGATTGTGCGCATATGTAGGATTTCGCCGATGGCAAAAATGCATCTTGAGATTTGTAATCAGACGTTCAAATGTATCATTAACAGCTAGGCCAGGGGTTCACAGCCTGGGGTACATGTACCCCTAGGGACAAATTTGCCTTTCCAAAGGGGTACATTTAAGGGTAGTAGAAGATAAGAAATATATATTCACATATTATTCAATTCCAAAGTTTTATACATATATCACGGAGTATTATTTCCAAAAATCATTATATGCTTATTTTTAAATATGTCTATGAATGAACATGATAATATATTTTTTCATAGAAAATCTTAGGGATACATTTTCATCTTTCAACATGCCGAAGGGGTACATGCTCACTTCTCGGAATGCTGAAGGGGTACATGGTCAGAGAAAGGTTGGGAACCCCTGACATAAGCTATCCATCAAGGGGACCGCATACAAAAACCTTTTTTCAAAATGGGGCCGCAGAAAAAAAAAGTTTGGGAAGCCCTGGCACAGGGGATCAAAACACTATATTTTGTATTGCTTGGAAAATGACAGCTTCAAAACGGCATAAACAATTTCTGTGTCCACTGAATTGTTTGTGGTTGTTTGTTCAATAAACTATGTGGTTACGGTTGCTATAAAAAAAAGTTTACATACAAGTAATCAGGTCGACAGCTAGACGATAGCTTTGATGGCAGCAACACGGTCCCACATGCAAATGTATACATCCAAAAAACAAACTTGCCAATAAACGCTAGAAATCACAGAAATTCAACGAAAAGAACTTCTGAATTACACGGAAAAGCTATAAATTCCAAGAAAAGATCACAATGCCGCTTGTTCTTGAGAAGAATGTAGGAAAGGCTTTAATGTCTGTTGAACGTTTGAGACAAATGTTGAACCAATGTTGGCACAACAAAAGACAGATTTTTGAGGGGGCTCTGAACATAAGAGGGGCATACCTTCACGATTTTCAGTCAAACGACCAAATGGGTCACACTTGCTTGGGGCCTCAACACTAAGATGGCCTAAGGCCCCACTCCACCTAAATCCGTCCATGACCACACATACTGTATATGTGCAGTGTCTTTGTTTTTTCAGCATAGGTAAGAAAAAACAGATGTGATTCTTATATAAAAAACGTAGACCATGTGTTAAATATTTCAATTGTGGCAATTTCGGTTGATTTGCCTGTGGCAGTTTATAATCCTGTTACCGCAAGACAAGTAGGATTTCAACAATTCCGTGCAATTCAACACTTTTGCGTCGAAGGCAGCAACAAACGCAGTAATTGTGGGCACACAGTAATGATCTAGAATTTTTTAATAACCGTATTTTCAGAGCGTCGTTTTCGGATTTTGGCAAATGAATTTAACACCTTCCGTTTTTTTCCTCGAAATAATGGGAGAGCGAAGCTCACAAGCGGATTAACCTAGGGCCTCGCATCTAGAGCCTCGCATCAGCAAAATCCTGCTCTGGGTGCACTAGAACATTTAATTACGGAGATTACTCTGAAAAACACAAAGCAACAGACAAGTGAAAACCAAAACATACTAAAACCAAACTATTAGTTAAATGGGAGCCGACTTTAGGCATTTAGCTTACCAGAGGAGAGCGATTTGCCCCTCTGTCCCGGTCAGTTACGCCATTGGTTGTGTCATGGCCTTTCCATTTCAATTGAAACGACCAGTGATACCAATGAAGCTGCGCGTTTGTTTATTGGACAAAACGTTAACGGTCAACAAAATCTCACTGGTCTCGTTGAGCTTTTTATCAGCATCTTGTCCACGTGTATGATTTCTGTGGACATGCAAGCTATTGGCTTTGTGGAATGGTGCTTTCGACTTGGAATAAATTGCCTTATTCTTCTGAAAAATGCTATTTTGTATAAACTACTCCATTACTACCTGTAAACATATACACAGCCTACTGCAGTGCTTATGTTTATGGGTTCACTCCGAATACATATAAATGAAACGAATATGTTTCTTCACAATGCGCCGCTAACTTTTCTCTTGCCGCAGTGTCTGCAAGTTGTTGACGAAAGCTCCTACTTCAGGTCCTAATTACCACCAGACACTACATTACTCATGGCGACCAACAGAAAGGCTAACTGGAACAATCCGAAAATTCGCTGCTAAACACTGTGTTTGGCGCTGAATTTCCTAGATCAGTGGTTCTCGAAGTTGGTGGAATCTCCCGCTTGGGGGCGATATTGACAGGCAAGTGGATGGAAAAACCAACGGAGGCGATAAGCAGCGAAAATAACACAAACGGGGCAAAAATTCTTAACCACTGATCGATGATTGAGACCGCTTCACTAGCCTATTATTATGTCTTATTAGTTTTTTTGCAAATTTAATTTACTATGATAATCGTTAGATGTTGTTGCTAAAGCATTTTTTCCGAAATATTTCCTGTGGATCGTCCATGTGCCCCGCTAAAGCGTGGTTTATTTGCACAAGAATTCTGAACGTAATGCTGGCGTGGTAATGCAATTGCTCATTTCAGCTATTCCATGGCTTGCTTCAAACGTTTTAGTAATTTTGTTTAAATAAAATTCTTTAAATCCATTACCTTCCGTTTGCTTCATCAAAGAAAACGACATGCCAAGAGCGAAAAGGGGGCAATGGAATAAAAAATCTTGATAAACACTGATCTAGATTTAACGCGCACAGACGTGCAAATGTGTTCCCTGAGATATAATCATAACAACCATTCATAAAGTAGGAAAACCAATCTAAAAAACTATGGTTCAATTCACAGAGACATTGGGTGAAGAATGTCATTTTTAATCGCGAAAGTAATCGTCGATTACGAATAAATTAGTAATGTAATCGATTAGGATTGCATGCCATTTGTACAGTAGTCAGTTCAATCGATTTCGATTACGATAACTCAAAAACGGTAATTGAGTGTAATCGAATACGATTGATGAATACATTTGCCGTATGTCTGGTAAACACATGCAAATGTTTTTTTAATGCTGCATAATAAACGTAATAGCATGTATTACCAAATTAGCGTGTTTGAGGACCTCCTAACATCAATTGTTAATTAAGGAAATAGAAGCGTATTTTCAAATCTTCGAGTTGCTTTGGCAATTACGCTGACGATGGTTGGTTCTGCTGCAAGTTGCGATGGCAGTATCTTTGGTACATCTCTCAGTTACGTGAAACTGATCCTTTCGTACTTGCGAGCCTCAGTGAGTCAGGATCGATTGTGTGATCAACTTTCCATGAGAATAAAAAGGGAAGAAATAAAGACAACTCACTTTGGTGATATCATAGAAGATGTTGCCTTGCTAACGTCGTGGAAAATGTTGCTTTAATAATAATTTTTGTTTTTTAATCAGGGCTTGATATATGGCTAATTCTGTGGAATTGCATCATTGGAAAACATGTAATACGTGACTTGTATTAAATAACACACTGTGCCATCCACATGAAATGCGTTTCGTTTGAAAAAATGTTGTGTGCAATTGCAATATGCTTTCGTAATATTTTGGAAAATTTCCAATTGGGTTCTCAACTACTGCGCATAAATGTTAATAACGTTGCAATTTAAGGATTTTATGTATTTTTATAAAAAAAATTAACGAGTGTAGAAGCATGTTACGTTCCTCATTAAACATTTACTAATTTTTTTTTCAAAATGTTTTAAAAAATAAATAGATATTTTTTTGTTTCCTTCCGCTACGTATAAGGGACATATGTTTCCAAATTTAAATGAACAAACGTCGAACGAGGAAGTAGCCAATCTATCTGGCCAGCTATATTAAACTCTGCAAAACAGGCCCAAACGAACTAAAAGGTAGGCTGTGCTATCTAAGAATCTTTTTAGCCATGGATTGATTTCGGTTATTCCCCTTAAAGGAGGGGTACTCAACCTTACTCTTGCTTTGTACCCCCGCAGCATTTCAACAGATATGCATGAACCCATTCAGAATTTTGACAGATGAGCACGTGCCGCTAAAATTTCTTATCACAGCATATTTTATCATGAATATTCATAGATATATTTAACAATAGGCATACGATGATTTTTGATGATAATATTTTGGCACATGTTGCCTAGCCTAGGGCCCAACCACTAGGCCCAAGTGTTTCGCTGAAGTTTTCGTTGGAATCTAGACTCGAGTCCGAGTCTTTTGAGCCTTTGATAGACTTTCTGGCGTTTCTGGATCAAAATTTATGATCTATTATAAACAAATTAAATAATTATCTAATTAGCTAATTAGTCCAATATTTTTACTAACTTACATCATAGCTTTTGAACCCGAAACCCCAGCAGGTCATCCAAAGTATCCAAAGACTCGGATTGTAGCCTGGGTTCAAGTAAAAACTTCAGCGAAATGTTGCCACCTAACGGTTGGGGCCCAGGGCCAGGCAAAGTGGGCCAAGGTGGCCTAAAAGTCCTCCACTTATGACGTAACTCACAGCCAACCCCCCAAGAAAAAAAAATTCGAGTGCAATCTACTAGACTTGCTGCGTTTTTTAAGACTTTTGCCGGGTCGCTAGAGCGAACAGGAGCGGAGAAATTCCCGCGCAAAACCACGTGCGTTTAGGTGTTTTTTTGCCGAAAATCCCCAAAACCAGCCGGTCTCAAAGTGTTAAATGACTTATGTACAGATATTTGTAAATAAATGATAAGGAAATATATTTCAATCTTATTTGGATAACGTTAAATGTACCCCATCAGATAAGGGAAATGTACCCCTGTGGGTAAATTTACCCCAGGTTGGGAACCTCTGCCCCGACACAAAAGTTACGATTTATGCACAGAGGGACATTTGAAAATTTTTTAAGCTATATGTCGCCCATTTTCAAAATATTTTTTGAAACTTGTTCAATTTGCAGATGGAACAAGCAGAACCGATTTTGACCAAATTTGAGCAGTTTGATGCATTTTGAAATTAATGTTGATCGAAGGGAAATGCGTTCATTTCCCTTCATTGTTTGTCTTCAGAAAGAATTGCACCGAGGTCATGCCTAAAACATTATAAAAAGACGACAATTTGAGCTTTGCCATACCTGCCATTTTGCATGGATACGCGCTGACACCTTCTTTGTGATCAACTGGAATGTAAAAAATTGACAGCGAATACTGATTTCCAGAGTACTTATTCGCAAAATTAACTTTCCGGTCTGGTGCTTATTTGATCATATGCCTATTCCGAGAACTATTTAGTTTTTCGCACAAAACATGTCTACCTCAATTGTCTTCTTTAAGAAACTTAGACACAAATCTGAATGTTACAAACAAGGTGGCGAGTTGGTGACTGTGCAGGAGTTGCCAGGTTTCGTAGGTTTGTAGGTGGTGCCGTACTCGGAGTCGGAGTTGGACTGTTAACAACTCTATGGGGCAGAGTCGGCGTCCGAGATGGAATTTTTGTTCGATTCCGACTCCGGATGTACAATTAGGTAACTTTTGCATCAAATTACTAAGTTCGATTTTCTTGTTGAAATGGCAAACTTTTTTTTTAATTTTTGAAACAGAGAATTCCTGCTGTGTACCACGTTTTCCACTGATTGCTTGTTGCTGAAAAAATTTTGACAACCAAATTCGTTCACGTAATATTAGAAGTGTGTCGGAGACTTGTCGTTGACGGAGCTTTTCAAAGACCAGAGTCAGTGTCGAAAACAGAAATTTTGGAAATGTAGGAGATGAAGTTGGAGTATGAGAATTTGCCTCCGACTCCACAAGATTGGCTACAAACCAGATCCAATTCACAAGCACTCATACTACCAAAAATGAACACGCCAATGCATTCGTACAAAAACCTTTACGTGATAATCTGAATCGACTAATTTCTACGCTTAGCAGCATCAATCATACCAAGAGCAAAAATCAGCTGTCCACCAGTAATGAAAAGACAGAAGATTATGGTTCCCAGACGAATCCCAAATACTCGGTCCAAGAGGAAACCACCAAAAAGGCATAGAATCACATTAGGCCACGAATACCTAGATGCAATATATCAGATGACAGATAAAGCCATCGTATAAATTTGAATCAGCCATTATGGTGATCTTCCTAAATTATTCAGGCATTTTTTTTATTTCATTTAATCTTGATTAACAATAAATTTCAATAAATCGCACGTATCTTCTATAACGTTTTTTTTTTAACTAAGGGTTTGCATTTTATACATACGTTTAACGTTTCATGTTGATACTGTTGCATCTCAGGACATAAACCATTACCGGAGAGGAAGCTTGATAAATACATTCATTAAAAACAAAAGTTGCTTCTGAGCTAAGGCATTCACTAGATCATGCTTTTATGAACATGTTAAACTGCTGTTGTTTTGCGAGGGAATAACCTATGGCACAGTTGTTTAACACACGCACATTCAGAAGATACACCAAGTGTTGAAGCTGTGCGAGAAAATTGCAATATTATCTGTTTTTGTCCATCAGTCCATTTCAATCGTTAGGTCTGACTACACATTCATTAGAAAGCGTCATATATGAAACAGTGACATTCTTGCTCTTATATCAGTCAAATAATTAATGAATGTCATGCCAAACCCATCTGAGAAGTAACCAACGTGGAACTCAGAGTACACTTTTCACGATGGAAGTCACTGTACCAAGAATAAAACTGCATGAATGTAGTCTCATCGATGTCCAAGTCCTTTAACATTTGACTATGAAGAACAGCTGGGTTGTCGTAACAGAAGGAATTACCTAAACAATACAATTTGCAAAGTCACTACGTTTTCGAATAAAACCATTTTTTCAATACTGATGTCGATATGTGCGAGGTGAATATTTGATCGGCTGTGCAAGCTTGGCGAAATGTTAGCTCCAAATCACTGTTGTCAAGTGCTGAAGTTAGACTTTGTCGAATGCTTTCATTTTTTTACAATTTTAAAGACAACAATTGGCTGCTGGCCGAAATCTCAATTGTGCTTCTTGTCCGGGCGGTGGGGTGAACGCTCTTGCCCAAGGAGCGCTACGGCAATTCATTCAGCGGCCGTGGATCAACACCCAACCTTCCAGTTGAGAGGTGGACACTTGATGCCACAATGCTTTCATTTGATGATTCTGACGCCGCTATCCACATTATGTCATCGATAAATATTTCAGTTCAAGTGTTGCGTGCTCAACCTCTGCACTTTACCTATATACTTCAAGGAGACTGTTTGTCTATTATAGATATATCACAACCTTCGTTGACAACTCATCCTTTACGGAATTTTGCAATATAACATTCTTGTAATAGCTGCTTCAGCTACAGCGATCACTCTATTATTATCTCTGCAATTAACCTGTCGCAAGGGAGTTACATGAAGCGAATTAATGCACCTTCAGTGCTAAATTCAGGGGAGTCCCCAAAGCGCACAGTTATTAACCATGTAAAATGAAATATCTCTGCAAAGACAAAATAAACAATATAAGTTGTTGCTAAATTTGCTGCCCACAATAAAATCACAATAGCAAAACTGCAATTTGATGTGGCGAGTTAATAAAACCATACAAACAAAAAGTGTGAAGACACTGCGCACCATCACTGAAGCAAGGCAGAAAAACTCAAATGAAGTTCATGTCACATAATGGAGGAATCAGGGTGGCACCTGTGAAGCAATTCAACTAACCTAAAGAGATTGCCATATGCTGCAAATGCAAAAAATAATAGTTGAAAAAATACTCATTACAAGCAGCTGATTTCATCCCAGCACGCAGAGCGATGTACCACATATTTATCTATATGCTCTAGCCATGCTGAAGACATGACTCTGTTGAAGGCTTCAGCGTTTGCAATAAAAATGTATCATTCCGTGTCCTGAAAAAGTGTCCAGATATCTGCCAGTGTTCAGAAATCTGCCGAAATCATCTGTGAAATACCTAACCGGCATAAAAATTGAATTGGTCGAGAAGAGAAAAAAAATTCATTTAGCCTTTCTTCAATAAAGAAAAAATGCCAAAAGCATAAAACTGCACATTTGGACTAACCATGTAAAATGAAATATCTCTGCAAAAAAAAATAAACAATACAATTTGTTCTTAAATTTGCTGACCACAATGAAATCACCATAGCAAAACTGCAAATGGTTGTGGCAAGTTACTAAAACCAAAAAAACAAAAAGTGTGAAGACATTGTGCACCATCACTGAAGCAAGGAAGAAAAACTCAAATGAAGATCATGGGGCCAAATATTCGCCTATTTGGATTGGCGTCCGGGGCCGGGTAAAATAGGCCATAAAAACGCTAAAACACCCCCACTTGTGACGTTCCCCCAAGAGTACCCAAACCCAAAACTGAAACAATTGTTTTTAGTAGCAAATAGAAGACCTACTGAATCTGTAGAGGGTTTGAAAATTTATCTGGCTGCAGCAGCTTGGGAGTTATGGCCGAAAGAGTACCGGCCTATAGATAATCCCACACAGTCGTTAACCTTTCAACGGAAACGAAATTACGCAAGAGACGAAAAACCAGAAGTCAGAGGGATTATTGGCCACTCTTTTTTACGCTTCAGTTGGATTCGTGACAGTTGTCATTTCAATAGATTGAGATTCTGCTTCGTATTGTTGACAATTTATAGGAACTGCTCGGTGGTTTCCTTTGCAGCAAGGACATGTCTTTTCAAAATAATCACAGCATTTCCAACTGAGATCTTCGCCAAAACCGGTACACACTTTTTTACACTTGCAGATTTAGCAACACGTCCAATTGATTGCAACCGGGGTTGCCAGAATGCCTTAAGTGAAAAAGGCCACATTACCTATAAAAAATCCAGAAAGCACAAAAGTTCAAATACAAGATCAATACAAAGCAACACTTTTCAAACACCACTTGCAAGTTGTACAGGAATTTTAAAAGTAATACACACAATTCAGTATAAATCTCACTCAATTGGCGAGAGTCTCATAATTTTGGTCTTGCCACCGAGTAACCAAAACAGGGAAACTTGAAACATCACAACCAAAAATAATAAAATTCTAGTGCAGCGTTTGCAATAAAAATTTATCATTCTTTGTCCTGAAAAAGTGTCCAGATATCTGTCAGTGTTCAGAAATCTGCTAAAATCGTCTGTGAATTACCTAACTGACATAAGAATTAAATTGGCCAAGAAGAGAAATAAAATTCATTTAGCCTTTCTTCAATATTGAAAAAATGCCAAAAGCATAAAACTGCACATTTGGACTCAAAAATGCCAAACTGGAAGCACTGAACGTAAGTAATTTGTAGTAATTACTTGTGGATTAACTTTTAACGTTACACAGCGAAGCATTCACTTTCATTTCCTAAGGATTTACCAGCTGAAAGATTAGAGAAAATCAGTAATGGAAAGCCTCATATTCCTATCATAATCTTTAATTTGAAACCTTTTCACAAAATTAAAGTTTTGAGAATTGAGATTTCCATTTTGTCCTCAAAAAGAAATCTTTCCAAACATTGATAACAGCTTTGACAATGGATGGCCTTTTTCCACATATTTGCTTTCTGCTTTAACAGGAAGGTTTCCATCTTTGAAAGGAGTGCTAAATCCATGCAATCCCAATCATTTTCCTAATGCCCTGTCTGTTGCAATTGAACTATACAGTATTTGCCAGGTGTTCTCGTCAGAACTCCGCAGAACAACCGGCTTAATTTTAGTTGCCTCGTCAGCTTCACGATATAACTGATTTGTCATAAATCTGGGAGTCTTTCATTTTCACTTTGTTGAAGTTATCTGCTGAAAAGATATTGCTTTTAGTTGACGATTTGTTTAGTGGTTTTACAAATTATCTATTTGTTGAAACTTGAAACCTGTGTTACGAGATTGTGTCGAGTTTGTTTTCTTCCACTGCTCTAGCTTAAGCCCTTCAAAGGGTCACCCATGTCGTTTTTGCAGACTCACAAATGCTATTATCATGTTTCAGCAAAATTTCGACTGCTTTTCTCAATCTGCTTTCAGCCTTCCGTTAATGTTTTTACAACATAGGCATATCACTAAAAGTGCTGCAAACCTTTCCAAAACGCATGAATCAAATTTAAAAAAATAAAGAATGCATTTTTTGCAAACGTTTGCAATTTAATAATATGTGGGATCATATCAATAACATTTGTTCATGGTCTTAAGGCCCTTTATGTAAATTGCAAAGTGATCTAAAAGTCCTTTATGCGGCCGTTATTGTACTGCCTGTAGTAAAACATTCTTATTTTCCTAATCTTAAAAAGTTTAATGTCATTCAAGACATAGATGTCGCTTCTATTTGGAAAACAAATCAATTGGCACAAATCTGTTTTCTACCACATATATCACAAAACGTTCCGACTCTTGAAAATTAACTTTAACTGGATAATATTTAATTTCCAGTTATAGCTGCTGAACGACGAAACTGAGTTTTCTTATAATACACGTGGTAAGTTGATTTGTTCGTTTCAGAAAGTTTCGTTTCAGAAAGTTTGTTCCGTTTCAGGAAGTTCACATTTACAGTGTCAACGCTTGTTTCCGGTTTATTGTATCATCTCAATTTTTATTCCTATTGTAGTTCAGGTTAATGCAGGTATGGCGCCCAAAGATTTGTTTTCAAAGATAGCTTTATTTATATCTACCCATTGCTTAAAAACCTTACATATTTTCACATTTGAGTGACCTCCATTTGCTCAATAATGCTGACTCGAAAAAAGTGTCTTCATCTTAAATGCTACATTAATCGAAAGTAGAATCTTTAGTGAATGTAAGTATGTATTTTACAAGCATTTGGTGCAACCTGAAAAGAAAGTATGTGAGGTTAAAACTTTTGTTCTATTTTTGGAACAATGGTACAAACCGGTATCACAATAAAATTAGTTACGAAATTCCCTGACAATATCAATGCTTTACTAAAATCATCGTCAGACGGAACACAAGAGGTAATATAGCCAATAACAACAAACACTTGGGGCTGAATAAATGTAAAAGTAAATGCTTCTGTACAGGGTATTTCACAATTGTTGAAACAAAGCGATTGGGCACAAATCCAGGATTTTAAATGATACCACAATGATGATTACATTTATTGAAAGGTGA